>Ga0213822_1000250_pt1 | contig 47880 bp, 44 predicted proteins | sample MC6MC0908MG_FD_179872 | JGI IMG/M metagenome (GOLD analysis project Ga0213822, IMG submission 179872) | Enriched soil aggregate microbial communities from Iowa State University, Ames, United States - MC6-MC0908-MG | ecosystem: Environmental > Terrestrial > Soil > Unclassified | place: USA: Iowa... | reverse complement strand
CCACGCCCATCGCCCGTGCCGGATAAAGTGATGCCATGCGCAACGCTTCATCCAGTGCGATACCCACATGCTCGACGCTGTTTTGTACCGCTTCGATCATCGTCAGGGCAGAACCACTTAATGTGCCGTTTTCGTCGACACAAAGCCCATCACGATAATAGATTGTTTTGCCTGCAAAAATAAACTCGCTGATGTCAGCACCAGCGGGGGCAGTGGCATCCGTTACCAGCACCAGTTTGTCGCCTTTAATGCGCTTTGCATTCCGTACGTTAGCGTAATGTACATGTAAACCATCCGCAATAATGCCGCAGTATACATCAGGTGAATCAAACAGCGCACCGATAAGCCCGGGTTCACGGCCGGCAAATGCCGGCATGGCGTTGTAGAGGTGCGTTGCGAAACGCACGCCAGCAGAAAAACCCGCTTTCGCCTCTTCATAAGTCGCATTCGAGTGACCCGCTGAAACGATGATTCCGGCGTCTGTCAGCTGACGAATCACCTCGCTGCCGGCGTTTTCCGGTGCCAGCGTGACTTTGGTGATGACGTCTGCGTTGTCACAAAGATACTGCACCATCGCAGCATCCGGCAGGCGAATCAGCGCCGGATCGTGGGTGCCTTTTTTCGCCTTACTCAGCCAGGGCCCTTCCAGATGCAGACCCAGGGCCTGATGCTGATGTTTCTGCAGATAGGCGCGCATGGTTTCAATCGCACGCTTCATCAGGGCATCGCTGCTGGTAATCAGCGTCGGTAAAAAGCTGGTGCAGCCAGACTTCTCATTGGCGCGCTGCATCGTTTCCAGGGTTTCGATACTCAGTGCATCCAGGCTGTCATTGAACTGCACACCGCCGCAGCCGTTGAGCTGAAGATCGATAAAACCTGGCGCAATCATCGCGCCCGCCATATCCCGCTGCTCAATATTGGCCGGGAGCGATTCACGCGGGCAGACGCGTGCAATAAGCCCGTCAGCCACCACGACGGCATGATTGTCCAGAACCTCATGGCCACTGTAAATTCGACCGTTTACTAATGCGTACATCTCTTTTCTCCCGTCCTGGCCTGCTGTCACTCAGCGTAACAGCAGGGCACGACAATGTTCTGTTACACGCCTTTCATATTTTCCGCTTCCATTTCGCGGAAATATTTCACGGTTTTCACTTTCAGTTCCATGGTGGCGGGTTCATCACAGACCACCACCGATTTGGCATGCAGCTGCAGACAGCTGATTGTCCACATATGATTCACATTGCCTTCGACCGCCGCCTGCAGTGCCTGCGCTTTAACATGGCCGGTAACCAGAATCATCACTTCTTCTGCATCCAGCAGCGTACCGACGCCCACGGTAAGGGCATATTTAGGCACCTGATCAACATCGCCGTTAAAGAAGCGAGAGTTTGCCACGCGGGTGTCATGCGTCAGGGTTTTAATGCGGGTACGGGAGGCCAGTGAAGAAGCCGGCTCGTTAAAGGCGATATGACCGTCGTTACCGACACCGCCCATAAACAGGTGAATTTTACCCAGCGTGCGAATTTTCTCTTCGTACTGACGACATTCTGCGTCAATATCCGGCGCATTACCATTCAGCAGGTTGATATTTTCCGGTTGAATATCAACGTGATCAAAGAAATTGCGATACATAAAACTGTGATAGCTTTCCGGATGCTCTTTCGGCAGGCCAACATATTCGTCCATATTGAAGGTGACGACATGCTTAAAACTGACCTGGCCCGCTTTATGCATATCAATCAGGTGCTTGTACGCCTCCAGGGGTGTGCCGCCGGTCGGCAGACCCAGAACAAAAGGTTTATCCGCCGTCGGATTAAATGCATTGATGCGGTTAACAATATGTCGGGCGGCCCATTTGCCTACCTGAGTTGGCGTCGCTAAAGGAATCAGTCTCATGTTTCACCTCATTAGAAAATGGAAAGGGGATCGCTAAACCGTTGCGTTACTCATCAGCCTGAGCAGATTTTCTATTCTCGCCACGGGCGGAGCGCAATTCAATATTTCGGATCATAAAATAAGTTTGCAGTCATTGCCAGATGTTGCCGTATGACACGATGTTTTTTAGTGATAAAAATCACATCTGGCAGGGTTTTAATTTGCGAAGCGAATTAATTTATTATTACACTTCGCTGCGTGATATGAAGTGTATTAACGATCTTTGCAGCTGACACAACAACATTAAGCAGCGCAAAGCGACAAGTCAGGCTCATAGGGGGAAGGGTTATGTTAGGTTACTTACAAAAGGTGGGGCGTGCACTGATGGTGCCGGTCGCTACCCTGCCAGCAGCAGCAATACTAATGGGGGTTGGCTACTGGATTGATCCAGACAGCTGGGGTGCAGGCAATGCGCTGGCTGCCTTACTGATCAAATCAGGTTCTGCCATCATTGAGCACATGTCAGTCCTGTTTGCGATTGGTATCGCCTATGGCATGTCAAAAGATAAAGATGGTGCGGCAGCCCTGACCGGCTTTGTCGGATTCCTGGTGGTCACCACGCTTTGCTCACCGGCCGCGGTGGCCATGATTCAGAAAATTCCTTTAGCTCAGGTACCTGCAGCGTTTGGCAAAATTGAGAATCAGTTTGTCGGTATTCTGGTCGGTATCCTGTCAGCAGAGGTCTATAACCGCTTCAGCCATGTTGAGCTGCCTAAAGCGCTCTCCTTCTTCAGCGGACGACGGCTGGTGCCGATTCTGGTTTCGTTCCTGATGATCTTCGTCGCTTTTATCCTGATGTACATCTGGCCAGTGGTGTTTAACGGCCTGGTCAGCTTTGGTGAACACATCCAGAAGCTGGGCTCTGTCGGTGCCGGCATCTATGCCTTCTTCAACCGCCTGCTGATTCCGGTCGGTCTGCATCACGCGCTGAACTCCGTGTTCTGGTTTGACGTTGCAGGTATTAATGACATTCCTAAATTCCTTGGCGGTGCGCAGTCACTGGCTGACGGAACCGCAACCGTAGGGATTACCGGTCGTTATCAGGCGGGCTTTTTCCCGATTATGATGTTTGGTCTGCCGGGTGCAGCACTGGCTATCTACCACTGTGCGCGTCCAGAGAACCGCGTCAAAGTGGGGAGTATTATGCTGGCTGCTGCGTTTGCTGCCTTCTTTACGGGTATCACCGAACCGCTGGAATTCTCCTTTATGTTCGTGGCGCCGGTGCTCTATCTGATCCACGCCGTTCTGACCGGTCTCTCTGTCTTTATCGCTGCCAGTATGCACTGGATTGCCGGATTTGGTTTCAGCGCCGGGCTGGTGGATATGGTGCTGTCGACCCGTAATCCTCTCGCGACACACTGGTACATGCTGATTCCGCAGGGGCTGGTCTTCTTCGCTATCTACTATGTCGTGTTCCGCTTCACGATTAAAAAATTCAACCTGATGACGCCAGGCCGTGAGCTGGCGGTTGACGGTGATGAAAGTGATGGTTACGACGTCAACGTGGATAAAACCGACAATGGTGAAACGGCGACTGAATCACTGGCGCGCCGTTACATCGGTGCAGTGGGTGGTTCAGAGAACTTAACCAGCATCGATGCCTGTATCACCCGTCTGCGTCTTAATGTGAATGATTCCGCTCAGGTTAATGAAGGTGTGGCGAAGCGTCTTGGTGCGTCCGGCGTGATTCGTCTTAACAAACAGAGCGTGCAGATCATCGTGGGCACCCAGGCAGAAAGCATCGCCTCGGCCATGAAAAAAGTGCTGACCAAGGGTCCGGTTGCTGCAGCGACAGCCAGCAGCGCACCGGCTGAGCCGGCTGTGGCACCGCAGGCGGTGCTGAACAGTGAGAAGCGTGTCATCGCAACCCTGCTGGCACCAGTCAGCGGTGAAGTCGTGGCACTGGATGATGTGCCGGATGAAGCCTTCGCCAGCAAAGCGGTGGGTGACGGTCTGGCGATCAAACCCAGCGACAAATGGGTCGTGGCACCGATAGCGGGTACGCTGGTTAAAATCTTCAACACCAATCACGCCTTCTGTCTGGAAACGGAGAATGGTGTAGAGATTGTGGTGCATATGGGGCTGGATACCGTAGCGCTGGAAGGCAAAGGCTTTACCCGTCTGGCAGAAGAGGGGGCCAGCGTGGTCGCCGGTCAGCGGGTGCTGGAGATGGACCTTGAATTCCTGAACGCGAACGCCCGCTCAATGGTGAGTCCGGTCGTGGTCAGTAACAGCGATGACTTCGCAGGGCTGACATTACTGGCTCGCGGCCAGGTGGTAGCCGGTGAAACCCCGCTATACGAAGTGAAAGGCTAATCCCCGCAACAGAACCCCACAGGCAGGAAGCGATTCCTGCCTTTTTTGTTTTAAAGGCTTAACAAACGGTTGTTTCCCTCAGACGCTTTGTGGATCATACTCCGTTACTTCGTGGTACAAATCACCCGTTATTCGTATTGAGGATTTTTGAGATGAGTGAGGCTGAAGCCCGCCCAACTAACTTTATTCGTCAGATCATTGACGAAGATTTGGCGAGCGGTAAGCACAGCAGCGTGCATACCCGTTTCCCGCCAGAGCCCAATGGCTATCTGCATATTGGTCATGCGAAATCGATCTGTCTGAATTTTGGCATCGCCCAGGATTATCAGGGGCAATGCAACCTGCGTTTCGACGATACCAATCCGGTTAAAGAGGATATGGAATTTGTTGAATCCATTAAGCGTGACGTCCAGTGGCTGGGTTTTGAGTGGAGCGGTGAGGTCTGTTACTCATCAAACTATTTTGATCAGCTCTACAATTATGCCATCGAGCTGATTTCTAAAGGTCTGGCTTACGTTGATGAACTCAGTCCGGATGAGATTCGCGAATATCGCGGCACCCTGAAAGAGCCTGGCAAAAACAGCCCTTATCGCGATCGCAGCGTGGAAGAGAACCTGGCGCTGTTTGAGAAAATGCGCAACGGTGAGTTTGCCGAAGGCAGCGCCTGTCTGCGTGCCAAAATCGACATGGCCTCTAGTTTCATCGTGATGCGTGATCCGGTGCTGTACCGCATCAAGTTCGCAGAACACCACCAGACGGGTAACAAGTGGTGCATCTATCCGATGTATGACTTTACCCACTGCATCTCCGATGCGCTGGAAGGCATCACGCACTCACTGTGTACGCTGGAGTTTCAGGACAACCGCCGTCTCTATGACTGGGTGCTGGATAACATCACCATTCCGGTTCATCCGCGCCAGTACGAGTTCTCGCGTCTGAATCTGGAGTATGCGGTGATGTCGAAACGCAAACTCACTCAGCTGGTGACCGAGAAGCACGTAGAAGGCTGGGACGATCCGCGCATGCTGACCGTTTCAGGTCTGCGTCGTCGCGGTTACACCGCAGCCTCTATCCGTGAGTTCTGCCGTCGTATTGGCGTGACCAAACAGGATAACATCGTGGAGATGGCCTCGCTGGAATCCTGTATTCGCGATGATCTTAACGAGAATGCACCACGTGCCATGGCGGTGCTCGATCCGCTAAAAGTGGTGATCGAAAACCTGCCAGCGGGTCACAGCGAAACCCTCACCATGCCCAATCATCCGGGTAAGCCGGAGATGGGCACGCGTGAAGTGCCGTTCAGCCGCGAGATCTGGATCGACCGTGCAGATTTCCGTGAAGAGGCGAACAAGCAATATAAACGTCTGGTGCTGGGCAAAGAAGTTCGCCTGCGCAACGCCTACGTGATTCGTGCTGAGCGAATTGCTAAAGATGAAGCGGGCAACATCACCTGCATCTATTGCACCAGCGATGTTGATACGCTGAGCAAAGATCCTGCTGATGGCCGTAAGGTCAAAGGCGTGATTCACTGGGTCTCTGCCGATCACGCGCAGCCTGCTGAGTTCCGTCTGTATGACCGCCTGTTCAGCGTGCCAAACCCGGGTGCGGCTGAGGACTTCCTGGCGGTAATCAACCCTGAGTCACTGGCGATTAAACAGGGCTTTGTGGAACCGAGCCTGCGCGATGTAGAACCGACCACACCGTTCCAGTTTGAACGTGAAGGTTATTTCTGCGCCGACAGCGTTTACTCTACGCCCTCGCAGTTGGTATTCAACCGTACCGTTGGTCTTCGTGATACCTGGACGAAAGCCGGCGAATAACGTGGTGAGGCTGACCTCATAAAATGACAAAAGGGCGATTTATCGCCCTTTTTTATTGTCCCTATTTCGACCATTACCGACGTTTGTTCTGAACTAACTGCAATCCATTAAATGCCATACTGTGAGAGAAATCTGAGTTTAAAAAAATTAATCAATTTCAGGATGTGAATTAGCAGCTTTCAGGTAGGCTATGCGCTCTCAGAGGTCGCACAGCGGGTTACAGAAGGAAAAAATATGACCGTTCTCGCCCAGGAAGCCAAACACAGTGTCGTCGTTTTACATCAGCTCATTGAACGTATTTTTAATAAGCCCGCCGGATCAGACGACAGTTTTGAGCTGCTGATGTCCTATTTTCATCCTGAATTCCGCATGGTGACCCCTAAAGGCAAAGAGTACAATCTGAACGAGGTCGAGGATCTTTTCCGGCAGTTGCAGGGGCAGCGGGAAGGGATGCGCATTGCCACCTGCGAACATGTGATCCTCTCTCATCATGATAAAGAGATCACCGTGCAGTATCGCGAAATGCAGATGATGAATGGCAATAACAATAGCCGCATCTCGCTGGCCATTCTCGATTGCAGTAGCTCTATTCCGCGCTGGCGTTATCTGCAGGAGACGCTGGTCGCCTGACTGACAGCAGACATCAGACGAAAAAAAACCGGTGAATTCACCGGTTTTTTTATTTCAGCTCGCGTTACTGGTCGTGCAGGGTTTCATTTTCCCGGCAATCGCCCAGTGTGCAGTGTCCGTAAAGATAGAGGCTGTGGTTAGTGAGCTTGATGCCGTGGCGGGTTGCGATTTCACGCTGACGCGTTTCGATAGACTCGTCGCTGAACTCAATAACCTTGCCGCAATCCAGGCAGATCAGGTGATCGTGATGATGCTGCTGCGTCAGTTCGAAGACCGATTTGCCGCCTTCGAAATTGTGGCGCGTCACAATACCCGCGTCATCGAACTGGTTAAGCACACGGTAAACGGTAGCCAGTCCAATCTCTTCGCCGATATCAATCAGGCGTTTATACAAATCTTCCGCACTGACGTGATGGCACTCAGGTTCCTGAAGCACTTCCAGAATTTTCAGTCTGGGCAGTGTCACTTTCAGGCCAGCCTTCTTTAATGCGGTGTTGTTGTCAGTCATGCGGATTTTGTCCTGTTACTAATATTCACTTTTGTGGCTTGTCGCCTTGAATGTCGATCTACACTCATTCTCATTTGCGTCTCATTATAGAACTGAAGCGATGAAATGAAAACCAGAGGGCGTGCCTGAATCATCATGGGCTGCTGGGGAGGCGTCACCGGGCCGGGGAGAATTCTGGCAGATGTCTGTTTGTACATCGCTTAGTCTTGCCGCGTGAGAAAATAAGCGGAAGATCGATGCGGGTATTCTACAGATTAAACGGAGAAAGTTAAAAAAATGTGGCTATTATTTCTATAGGAATTTCCATTACCTCAATGTGAGCTGGCGCTCACATTGAGTCAGACACCATCACGCTTCGATGATCTCTTTCAGTTGCAGTTCATCAAAAATCTGCTTAACCCACTGATCAACACGCTGGTTAGTCAGTTCAGGCTGACGATCTTCGTCGATAGCCAGACCCAGGAAGTGGGTATCATCCGCCAGACCTTTTGAGGCTTCGAAATGGTAGCCCTCAGTTGGCCAGTGTCCGACAATCACGGCACCGTGTGGCTCAATAATGTCGCGGATAGTGCCCATCGCATCACAGAAGTACTCTGCGTAATCTTCCTGATCGCCGCAGCCAAACAACGCCACCAGCTTGCCATTAAAGTCGATCTCTTCCAGCGTCGGGAAGAAGTCATCCCAGTCGCACTGTGCTTCACCGTAGTACCAGGTTGGAATACCCAGCAGCAGGATATCAAATGCTTCCAGATCTTCTTTTGTGCTTTTCGCGATGTCATGCACTTCTGCAACGTCTGAACCCAGCTGTTTCTGGATCATTTTTGCAATGTTTTCGGTATTACCGGTATCGCTGCCAAAGAAGATGCCTACGAGTGCCATGAGTAAAATAACCTCTTAAATCCTGATGATGAGATGTGTGCCGCAGCACATTTCAGCGAATAATAGCAGACGAGAGAAAACCGGTGAACGGTTAAAGCCCCGACATTTGCTCCTGCGTGCGATTTGCCCGCATCAATCCAGTTTGAGCTGCGCCAGCAGCATCTGTTCAATCAGTTCGCTGCGGCTGAGATTACGCTGTTCTGCCAGCGTATTAAGTGCATCGACGGCTTCACTGTTCATTTTCAGTTCGACACGACGAAGTCCGCGTCCTTTGTCACGTTTAAGCTGGTTGCGCTTGTTGATGCGCAGCTGTTCATCACGCGAAAGCGGACTGGTTTTGGGTCGACCGGGGCGGCGCTCATCAGCAAAGAGATCGAGCGTCGTGCGGTCAGTCTGTTCTTTTGCCATGGCTTAGTAAAACTGAATGGGGGCGGGCGCCAGACACTCACCGCGCAGATTATAAATTATTGGTCATTGCCGCAGCAAAACTGACCAGCGGCAAAATTTTAGCGCGCCATCATACTTCACGCGTACTCCCGACGCCAATCCTAAACTTTTACCGCCATCTATTTGCTTTTAAAGCGCAAAAAAACGACGAATGCTGCGCAAAACGGCATCAGGTTTCTCTGCATGAACCCAGTGCCCGGCGCCGCCAATGACATGTGCCTGAGCCGCCGGAAACTGTTGAAGTAACACGTCGCGGTAGCGGTTATCCAGATAGCTTGAGTCGCCGCCACGAATAAACAACGCGGGATGATCCCAGGCAGGAACCGGCTGCCAGCCAGAAATCGTGGTGTAGTTATCCCACAGTACCGGCACATTGAAGCGCCACTCACCCTCCTGAAATGACTTCAGCAGAAACTGGATAACCCCTTCTTCATCAATCAGCGTGCGCATAATGCGGGCTGCCTCGCTGCGGGATGAAACGCCCGCATCAGTGACGGCACGAATACCGGCAAAAATCTCATCGTGGCGGCGGGTCTGGTAGTCCACCGGTGCGATATCGATCATCACCAGTCGCTCAATGCGATCCGGCACCAGCGCGCTCATGGTCATCGCGATTTTACCGCCCATCGAGTGACCGATAACCGCGACGCGTTCGATGCCCTGTGCATCCAGCGTGTCGACCATATCCTGCGCCATTACAGCGTAGTTCATCTCGTCGGATCGTGGCGAAAGACCGTGGTTACGGACATCAACCTGCAGCAGGGGACCGGCATCTTTCAGCCCGCGCGCCAGCACACCAAGGTTATCCAGGCTGCCAAACAGACCATGGATAAGGAGGATGGGCAGGGAATCAGGAGGGGATTGTTCAGTTTGCAGACGGGCGTTCAAAATCATAGCAAAGTTCTTAAGTTTGAGACCTGAGCTTAGGTTATCATGGTTTCACCTTTTCAGGTGCGCCGGTTCCGGTGGCATTAGGACATATTCTGACTTTTGCCCGTAAACCGTTTGATTGCTAACAACCCGCCTGAATTTAACTTTATAATCCTGATGTTAGAACCCACACACCTTTTGAATTGCCTGACTATACTCAGTGCTTTTCAGGAAACAGGTGGTTCTGTCATGAGAAAGAACCGTACGGAATAAGATGAAAACGATTGAAGTTGACGAAGAGCTCTACCGTTATATTGCCAGCCATACGCAACACATTGGTGAAAGCGCATCCGACATTCTGCGTCGTATGCTGAAATTCACGGCCGGTCAGACTGCACCTGCTTCGCCTGCTCAGCCAGCGTCAAAAGAGGCAGCGAAAGAGTCCCAGGCCTCTGTGGGTTCCCGCCCGCAGGATCGTGTTCGCGCGGTGCGTGAGCTGCTGCTTTCCGATGAATATGCGGAGCAGAAGCGGGCGGTGAATCGCTTTATGCTTATTTTGTCAACGCTCTATCGTCTTGATACCGCAGCCTTTGCTGAGGCTACTGCATCGCTGCAGGGGCGTACCCGCGTCTATTTTGCAGGCGATGAGCATACGCTGTTGCAGAATGGCACCCATACTAAGCCGAAGCATGTGCCCGGCACGCCGTACTGGGTGATCACCAACACCAATACTGGTCGTAAATGCAGCATGGTTGAACACATCATGCTCTCGATGCAGTTCCCTGCGGAACTGACCGAGAAAGTTTGCGGCACCATTTAAAAACTTAAGCGTCAGGGAGCAGCGCCAATGGCCAATCACCCACGTGCCGGGCAACCCGCCCAGCAGAGCGATTTGATTAACGTTGCACAATTAACGTCACAATATTATGTCCTGCAGCCCGATGTGGCGAACCCGGAACATGCGGTGAAATTTGGCACCTCTGGCCATCGCGGCAGTGCAGGGCGCCAGAGCTTCAACGAGATGCACATTCTGGCCATCGCTCAGGCAATTGCCGAAGAGCGTAAAAAGAACGGCATCACCGGACCTTGCTACGTCGGTAAAGATACTCATGCGCTGTCAGAACCGGCGATTCTGTCTGTTCTGGAAGTCCTGGCGGCGAACGGCGTTGATGTGATTGTTCAGCAGGATAATGGCTATACGCCAACCCCTGCGATTTCCAACGCCATTCTTGAGCACAATAAATCGGGTGGCCCGCTGGCAGATGGTATCGTCATCACACCTTCGCACAACCCACCGGAAGATGGCGGCATTAAGTACAATCCACCTAACGGTGGACCGGCGGATACCAACGTCACTAAAGTGGTGGAAGATCGCGCTAATCAGCTGATCAAAGATGGGCTGAAAGAGGTGAAACGTCTGCCACTTGAACAGGCTATGGCGAGCGGTCACGTGGTCGAGAAAGATCTGATCCAGCCTTACGTTGAAGGTCTGGCAGAGATTATCGATTTCCCGGCAATTCAGAAAGCTGGCCTGAAGCTGGGTGTTGATCCACTGGGCGGTTCAGGTATTGCTTACTGGCAGCGTATTGCTGAGCATTACAAGCTGGATCTGACGCTGGTAAACGATGCTGTCGATCAGACCTTCCGCTTTATGCATCTGGATAAAGATGGCGTCGTGCGCATGGACTGTTCGTCCGAAAGCGCAATGGCAGGCCTGCTGGCTTACCGCGACAAGTTCGATCTGGCGTTCGGCAACGATCCCGATTATGACCGTCACGGCATCGTGACCCCGGCGGGTCTGATGAATCCAAACCACTATCTGGCGGTTGCGATCAACTATCTGTTCCAGCATCGTCCACAGTGGGGCCAGGATGTTGCCGTGGGTAAAACCCTGGTGTCCAGCGCCATGATTGACCGTGTGGTCAACGACATTGGTCGCAAGCTGGTGGAAGTGCCGGTTGGTTTCAAATGGTTTGTTGATGGTCTGTATGACGGCAGCTTCGGTTTCGGCGGTGAAGAGAGCGCGGGCGCTTCATTCCTGCGTTTCGACGGCACGCCGTGGTCAACGGACAAAGATGGCATCATCATGTGTCTGCTGGCGGCTGAAATTACAGCGGTGACCGGTAAAAATCCGCAGCAGCATTATGATGAACTGGCTGCGCGTTTTGGCGCACCAAGCTACAACCGTCTGCAGGCATCCGCCACTTCAGCGCAGAAAGCTGCACTGTCGAAGCTGTCACCAGAGATGGTGAGCGCGGATACGCTGGCGGGTGATCCTATCACCGCGCGTCTGACGGCGGCACCAGGTAACGGTGCCTCAATCGGCGGTCTGAAAGTGATGACGGAGAATGGCTGGTTTGCTGCCCGTCCTTCAGGCACCGAAGATGCCTACAAAATCTACTGTGAAAGCTTCCTGGGCGCAGAACATCGCGAGCAGATTGAGAAAGAAGCCGTAGAGATTGTCAGTGAAGTGCTGAAAAACGCCTGATAAGTCAGGATGAGAAAAGGCGCCTCTGGCGCCTTTTAGATTGCTGACAAATTCTACCCCGGTTAGTTGCGGGATCGTGCCAGCACAGGAAACAGGGTCAGATCGGAAAGACGCAAAAGCCGTCATCCATGACACGCTCGGCCCACGCCATCCATGGCGTGGGACGCTTTCCTCCTCTGACCCTGTTCCCTGTGCCTCGGGTTTATCCGTTGCGGTCAGATTCAGTATGATTTGAGTTTGTTTGCAGTCATGAAAGGCGCCTCTGGCGCCTTTTTTTATGGCATAAAACGGTAGCCGATCCCGGTTTCGGTCAGCAGATGGGCAGGTTGTGTCGGATTCGCTTCCAGCTTCTGGCGCAGATGGCCCATATAGATGCGCAAATAGTGGCTGTGCTCCACGGCATTGGGTCCCCACACCTGGCTCAGCAGCTGTCGCTGTGTCAGCACCTTTCCGGCGTTATTCAGCAGAATACTCAACAGACGAAATTCTATTGGAGTGAGGTGAATCTCATTGCCGCCGCGCTGCACCCGCCGTGCGGCGAAATCGACACTGACGTCGGCAAAGTGAACTCTGGCATCAGGTTGCTGGCCACTATGACGACGCAGCGCAACCCGGACGCGCGCCAGCAGTTCGCCAATACCAAAAGGTTTGGTCAGATAGTCATCCGCGCCTGCATCCAGTGCGGCGATTTTATCCTGCTCATCGCTGCGCGCTGACAATACAATTACCGGGATGGCGCTCCACTGGCGCAGGTCACGGATAAAATCGGTGCCATCCCCATCTGGCAGGCCAAGATCGAGGATCACTAAATCGGGCTTACGGGTTGCCGCTTCAATCAGTCCGCGCTGCAGCGTATCGGCATCAAACACCTTAAGATCTTCATTTTCCAGCGCCAGCCGGACAAAGCGACGGATCTCTTTTTCATCTTCAACGATCAAAACCGTGGTCACGCAATACCTGCCTTGGATAGGGGCCGAACTACCATTTTATCAATATTACAGGCTGCCGTCCGTGAGCTTCACCTTCCGGGCGTTTAAACCTTCATGTAACCAGACGATAACTTATCTGTAACTTAATTACAGGCTGATTCTTAAACCGTGTAAATAGCGGCAAATAAGTGGTCAGATGAGTAGTAAAATTACACAACCTGGCGTAAAGTCAGACACAGATCACATTCAAACACTTTTGCTTACCGGGAGGAGAACCATGTATCAGGCTTATCCACGTTACAAAATTATCGCGCGTCGTACGCTGGTGGTTTTTCTCGGCGTGCTGGCGCTTCCTGTCATGCTGTTTCGACAGGACCGGGCACGTTTCTACAGTTACCTGCACCGTGTCTGGTGCAAGACCAGCGCAAAGCCGGTCTGGCTGGCGCAGTCTGAAGCCGGTGGCGGCGCGTTCTGGTAAGTCGTACTGCCACAAAACAGGCCTGGTCAATTGACCGGGCTTTTTTTTGCGTTTTTTCTGAGTATAAGCAGATCTGAACCGCGTTTTCCTCCTTTATTCCTGACCATTTTGCGCTACACTTAAACCTCTACAAGATTTCTGAGGTTGTACAAGTATGAGCAAAAAAATCCCCGTTGGAATCAGTGCATGCCTGCTCGGCGACCGCGTCAGATTTGATGGTGGGCACAAGCGTCTTACTTTTGCGACCGACGATCTTACCCCGTTTGTGCGTTTTGAACCGATCTGTCCGGAAATGGCGATCGGTTTGCCAACGCCGCGCCCGGCATTACGCCTGGTAAAGCGGGGCGACGATGAGCTGCATCTCTGCTTCAGCAAAGATGGTGGAGAAGAGGTCACCACGCAGATGCGTGACTGGTCTGCCGAGCGGGTAAAATCGCTGCATCATCTCTGCGGCTATATTCTGTGCGCCAAGTCCCCCAGCTGCGGCATGGAGCGTGTGCGGGTCTATGAGCCTGACAACAATAACAACCGCAAAGTGGGCACTGGTATTTTTGCTGAATTCCTGCAGCGCGAAATGCCCTGGCTGCCGCTGGAGGAAGATGGTCGTCTGCACGATCCCGCTCTGCGTGAGAACTTTATTGGTCGTATCTGCGCGCTGCACGAGTTCAATCAGATGTGGGAAAATGGCCTGACCCGTCAGGCTTTAATCGCCTTTCACAGCCGCTACAAACTGATGATGCTGGCACATTCGCAGGAGAAGTATCGCGAACTGGGACCGTTTGTCGCCTCAATGAGCCAGTGGGAGTCGCTCGACGCCTTTGCCTTCGAGTACCGCAATCGTATGATGGAACTGATGTCACGCCCCGCCTCACGTCGCAATCACACCAATGTACTGATGCATGTGCAGGGCTACTTCCGCACCCATCTGAGCTCACCGCAGCGCCAGGAGCTGGCAACCCTGATTGACCGCTATCGTCAGGGCACACAACCCTTGCTGGTGCCGATCACCATTCTTAAGCACTACATGGCCGAATACCCGCATCCGTGGCTGGCACAGCAACGTTATTTTGATCCCTATCCCGAAGCCTTGTGCTTACGCTACGGACAGTAATTCAGGAGGAGTATGACCACCCATCTGGTCTGGTTGCGTAACGATTTACGCATCAACGACAACCTGGCGCTGCACGCCGCCTGCCGCGACAGCGATGCAAAAGTGATTGCGCTCTACCTCTCCACGCCAGAACAGTGGCAGCAGCATGACATGTCCCCAAAACAGGCGGCGTTTATTCACGCCAGTCTGCTGGAAGTCCAGAGCGCCCTGGCTGAGCGGGGCATTCCACTTCACTATCAGGCCTGTCATGCCTTCAGCGACAGTATTAATGCGCTGGCAGAATTCTGCGAAAAGCAAAAGGTCGATCAGCTTTTCTACAACTATCAGTATGAGGTCAACGAGCGCCAGCGCGATGCCCGGGCTGAAAAGCGTCTTGATGATGCGGGCGTCATTTGTCAGGGTTTTGATGACAGCCTGTTGCTGCCGCCCGGCAGCGTGCAGAGCGGCGACCGCTCGATGTATAAGGTTTTTACGCCGTTTAGCAAAGCGTTTGTCCGCCGTTTGCAACAGAGTCTGCCGGAGTGCGTGCCAGCGCCGAAACCGCGTGAAGGCTCGCCGCTGAAAGTCACCCCGATTCCTGCTTTTGACTACCCGACCGAGGCTTTTGATGAGGACTTGTTCCCGGCAGGCGAAGCAGCTGCGCTGAAACGTTTACGTCATTTCGCCACTAAACCGGTTATCGATTATCCTGCGAAGCGTGACCTGCCGGCGCTGGATGCCACCAGCCGTCTGTCGGTTTATCTGGCGACCGGCGTGCTGTCACCCCGCCAATGCCTGCATCGTGTGTTGCATGAGCACCCCGATGCACTGGACAACAGCCGCGCATTTACCTGGCTGAACGAGCTGATCTGGCGTGAGTTCTACCGCCATCTGCTGGTTGCCTACCCGGCGCTTTGTCGGCATCAGCCGTTTATCGACTGGACGCGTAACGTTGAATGGCAGCGTAACGACGCACACTTTGACGCCTGGAAAGCGGGTAGAACGGGTTACCCGATTGTCGATGCGGCGATGCGTCAGATGAAGGCGCTGGGCTGGATGCACAATCGCTTAAGAATGATCACAGCCAGTTTTCTGGTCAAAGATCTGCTGATCGACTGGCGTGAAGGCGAACGCTATTTTATGCAGCAACTGCTCGATGGCGATCTGGCCGCGAACAACGGCGGCTGGCAGTGGGCAGCATCGACGGGCACTGACGCGGCTCCCTATTTTCGCATCTTTAATCCGACGACACAGGGCGAGCGCTTCGACGAGAAGGGGGATTTTATCCGCCACTATCTGCCGGAACTGGCCGACGTCCCTGACAGCGACATTCACCAGCCCCACGTCTGGGCGGAGAAGCATCACAAGAAACTCGATTATCCGGCACCAATCGTGGATCATAAGGCCGCCCGTAAAAAGACATTAGATGCCTTTGAGCGCGCCAAAAGCGCCGCCTGAGGCCTCGAAGGAGCCTGAATGAACCATTACGAATTAGAGACGCTGATCAATCAGCACCTCGACAGCCACAGCTTCAGTGACTACGCCCCCAACGGTTTGCAGGTTGAGGGACGCAGCCAGGTCAAAACGATTATCACCGGCGTGACGGCCTGTCAGGCACTGCTGGACGAGGCGGTGGCACGTCAGGCCGATGCGATTATTGTCCATCATGGCTATTTCTGGAAAAGTGAACCGGCCGCGATTAAAGGTATGAAGCGTCGTCGTCTGCGCACTCTGCTGGCTAATGATATTAATCTCTATGGCTGGCACCTGCCGCTCGACGCGCATCCTGAACTGGGCAACAACGCCCAGCTGGCAAACTTGCTGGATATTGAAATAAAGGGTGAAGTGATGCCGCTGGTGTTCTGGGGTGAGCTGGCTGAGCCGATCTCCGGTGAGCAGCTGGCACGTCGAATCGGTGACCGACTGGGACGTGAACCGCTGCATTGCGGCGACAACGCGCCCGCGCTGATTCGTCGTATCGCCTGGTGCAGCGGGGGTGGCCAGGGCTTTATCGACCAGGCCGCTGCCGCAGGCGTCGATGCTTATATCACCGGAGAAGTCTCTGAACAGACCATTCACAGCGCACGTGAGCAGGGGCTGCACTTCTTTGCTGCAGGCCATCACGCTACCGAGCGCGGCGGCGTAAAAGCGCTGGGCGAGTGGCTGGCGCAGCACCACGAGCTTGATGTGACTTTCATTGATATTCCCAATCCTGCCTGATCCCCTTCCCAGGTCCTGTGCGCCTGCGCAGGACCTAAATCTATTGACACTTCCCTGTCACTTTCGCATAACTATTTGCTTTATGTAGATAAGCCATCGGCTGATTCGGGCATCCGGCACGGTCAGCCGGTCGCGATCTCAACTGAGCGGGAGGTAGCTGTTGCAACGAGCACGGTGTTATTTATTGGGGGAACGCGCTGTCGTGCTGGAGCTGGAACCCCCGGTCTCACTGGAGAGTCAGCAACGTATCTGGGGACTTAACCAGCGATTGCAGTCCTCTGCGAGCGTGCTGGAGGTCATTCCCGGCATGAACAACATCACCTTGATTTTGCGTGATCCCCAGCAGAGTGCGCTGGATGCGATTGAGCGACTTCAGCGATGGTGGGAAGAGAGTGAAGCGCAATTACCTGAGTCGCGTCTGGTAGAGATCCCGGTGATCTACGGCGGTGAGGCCGGTCCCGACCTGACGGCGGTGGCTGAACATGCCGCGCTGACGCCTCATCAGGTGGTTGAGCTGCACAGCAGCAGCGAATACGTCGTGTTTTTTATTGGCTTTCAGCCGGGTTTCCCCTATCTGGGCGGACTGGATCCGCGCCTGCACATTCCGCGTCGTAGTGAGCCCAGGGTGGCCGTGCCCGCGGGATCCGTGGGTATCGGTGGCAGCCAGACCGGCGTCTACCCTCTGGCGTCGCCCGGCGGCTGGCAGTTGATCGGCCAGACACGCACCGCGCTGTTTGATCCGCTGCAGCAACCGCCCACGCTGCTCCGTCCGGGTGACAAAGTGCGCTTTGTGCCGCAACAGGAGGGCGTATGTTAAACATTCTGCGGGCCGGGCTGGCGGCCACTATTCAGGATGCGGGTCGATACGGCTGGCGTCAGTTCGGTATCAGCCCCGGCGGTGTGCTGGATTATCCCGCCATGTTCACCGCCAACGTACTGGTAGGCAATGCGCCCGACAGCGCGGTGCTGGAGATGGTGCTCGGCCAGTTCAAAGCAGCGTTTACCCGCGACGGCTGGTTTGCGCTGACGGGTGCAGGCTGTCATGCGGAGCTGGACGGCCAGCCGGTCTGGACGGGCTGGCGCACGCCAGTGAAACGCGGACAGGTCCTGTCGCTGGCGATGCCGCAGCGTGGTATGCGCAGCTATCTGGCGGTGCAGGGTGGTTTTGACATCCCCGCGGTGCTTGGCTCTGCCAGTACCGACCTGAAAGCAAAATTTGGCGGATTTCATGGGCGCGCCTTGCAGGATGGCGATCAGGTCCCGCTGGGGAAACCGACGCGTCAGTTCGACCGCAAAGTCGGGGTACGACAACTGCTGTGGGGCAACCGCATTCGCGCCTTGCCTGGTCCGGAGTATCACGAATTCAGTCCCGAAGCGCAGCAGGCGTTCTGGCGCACCGCATGGAAACTCAGCCCGCAAAGTAACCGGATGGGATACCGGCTGGAAGGACGTGAGCTTAAACGTGAGCGCCCGCGCGAGCTGCTGTCACACGGCGTGATGCCAGGTGTGATTCAGGTGCCGCCGAACGGACAGCCCATCGTATTGATGGCGGATGCCCAGACTACCGGTGGTTATCCGCGCATCGCTTCTGTTATCGAAGCCGATCTTTATCACCTGGCGCAAATCCGTCTGGGTGAGCCGATTCACTTTATTCACTGCACCCTGCCGGAAGCGATGCTGGCCCGTCAGCATCAGCAACGCGCTCTGGACCAGATGAAATGGGGACTCAATGAAAATTGATTTAAACGCCGACCTGGGTGAGGGCTGCGCCAGCGATGAAGCGCTGCTGCAACTGGTGAGCTCTGCCAACATCGCCTGTGGCTTTCACGCCGGTGATGCACAGACCATGCTGCAGTCGGTGCGCTTGGCAAAGGCATCCGGCGTCGCCATCGGGGCGCATCCCGCCTTTCCCGATCGCGAGAACTTTGGCCGCAGCGCCATGCAGTTGCCGCCGGAAACGGTCTATGCCCAGATGATCTATCAGATTGGCGCGCTGAAAAGTCTGGCAGAAAGTGAGGGCGCGCGCCTGGTGCATGTTAAGCCACACGGCATGCTCTATAACCAGGCTGCATCTGACCCGGTGCTGGCTGATGCCATTGCCCGCGCCATCAGGGCGGTGGACAGCCAGCTGATTGTGGTCGGGCTGGCGAATAGCGAATCGATCCGTGCTGCGGCGCATTACGGTTTACACACGCGGGAAGAGGTGTTTGCTGACCGTGGCTATCTCAGCAGCGGTGCGCTGGTGCCGCGCAACCAGCCGGGCGCGCTGATTGAGAATGAACAGCAGGCTATCGATCAGACACTGACAATGGTACGGCAGGGCAAAGTGAAAAGTATCACCGGAGAATGGGTGGCGGTGAACGCGCAGACTGTCTGCTTACATGGCGACGGCGCCCATGCCCTGCAGTTTGCACAGCGGTTACGTGATGCGTTAGCCGACCAGCAGATTCGTGTCACCAGCGCCTGAATAATCACACTTAGCCCGGCTTATGCCGGGTTTTTTAACTCGGGGAAAATCCATGGAAACTGCAGTGAATCTCTGGCCACTACTGGGCATTGCCGCGATCATCGTCGGCTTCGTATTACGTTTTAATCCGGTGCTGGTGGTGATTGTCGCCGGATTTGTCACCGGTCTGGCTGCGATGATGCCGCTGGCGGACATTCTGGAAAAACTCGGCGCAGGGTTTCTTAACACCCGGAACCTGCCGCTGATTCTGCTGCTGCCACTGGCGGTCATTGGCCTGCTGGAACGTCACGGGCTAAAAGAAAGGGCGCAGGCGTGGATTGCTCAGATTAAAACCGCCACCGCCGGACGGCTGCTGATCGTCTACCTGTTTGTGCGTGAAATTACTGCGGCGCTGGGGTTAACCAGTCTTGGCGGACATCCGCAGATGGTGCGTCCGTTACTGGCACCGATGGCGGAGGGCGCCACAGAAAATCGCTATGGCGAGATCTCGCCTGAACTGCGCCATAAGCTGCGCGCCATGTCAGCGGCGACCGATAACGTCGGCCTGTTCTTTGGTGAAGATATCTTCGTGGCATTTGGCGCGATTATCTTTATGCACAACTTTATGCAGGCGTCGGCCGGGATTCAGACTGAGCCGCTGCACATCGCCTTATGGGGCATTCCGACTGCCGTTGCTGCGTTCCTGATCCATTCAGCGCGTCTGGTTCGTCTGGATCGTCAGCTGGCACGTGAGCTGCAGCAGCTCAACAGCCAGGCGCTGAAAGCCAAAGGAGGCCAGTAATGTTTCAGCAACAATATCTGATGTGGCTGGCGGGCATTATCCTGCTGGTGGTGGCTATCCTCTCATGGCGTGACCGCGCTAATCCGCGTCGCTTTACCACCGGACTCTTCTGGGCCTTATATGGCCTGGTTTTTCTGGTCGGTGACTGGACGACGGCGCTGATGAGCAGCCTGATGGGCTCGGACGCGGCGGGCACCCGAATGCTGCACATCACCATCGGTGTCATTGTGGTGATCATGGCGCTGATTGCGGGTTTAGGGGGTGTCCGGCTGGGTCGTTATCATCAGCGCACTAATGAAGAGAAACAGGCAAGCGCACAGCGTCTGCGGAATAAGCTGTTTCTGCCTGCACTGGCGATTCCGGTTGTGACCGTGGTCGGTGTGCTGGCGTTCAACAATATTCCGGGGTTGCAGGATGCGGTGTTCGGTCCCGGTAATCACGCCACGCTGGTGACATTGTTTTCAATGATGGCCGGCTGTGTGATTGGCTGGCTGGTGGCGTTAAAACTGACCCATGAAAAACCGGTACAGTCGATGCAGGAGACCCGTCGCCTGCTGGATTCAATTGGCTGGGCGTTTATCCTGCCGCAGATTCTCGCCACCCTGGGACTGCTGTTTACCGCCGCGGGCGTAGGCAGTGCTATTTCGCATCTGACTGAAACCTGGCTGGCGGTGGATAACCGCTTTATCGCCGTCACCGTCTATGCCGTCGGGATGGCCCTGTTAACCATGGTCATGGGTAACGCGTTTGCGGCATTTCCGATTATTACTGCAGGCGTTGGCATTCCGATTCTGGTGCTGCAGCACGGCGGAAATCCGGCGGTAATGGCGGCGATTGGTATGTTCTCCGGTTACTGCGGCACGCTGATGACGCCGATGGCGGCCAACTTCAATATTGTTCCGGCGGCGCTGCTGGAGCTGCCCGATCGTAACGCGGTCATTAAGGCTCAGATTCCAACCGGTGTGCTACTGTTAATCGTTAACATTTTCCTGCTCTATTTCCTGATGTTTCTGTGAGGCTGCATGAAAACTGTCCTGATGACCGCTTTTGAACCCTTTGGCGGTGAAACGATTAATCCCTCGTGGGAAGCGGTGCGCGCGCTGGAAGGCAAAAAGATTGGCGGAGCGACGATCGTCATCCGACAGCTGCCGGTGGTATTCAGTGAGGTACTTAATGTGCTGAATCAGGCACTGGAAGAGGTTAAACCGGACGCGGTAGTGTCAGTCGGGCAGGCGGGCGGTCGCAGCGACATTACCGTGGAACGTATCGGTATCAATGTCGATGACGCCCGGATCCCGGACAACGCCGGCCAGCAGCCTGTAGACGAACCGATTGTGGCAGGCGGCCCGGCAGCCTATTTTTCCCGTCTGCCCATCAAAGCGATTGTGGCGGCAGTGCGCGACGCGGGGATCCCCGCGTCGGTCTCACAGACCGCCGGGACCTTTACCTGCAATCGGGTGATGTATGGTCTGCTGCACTGGCTTGAGCAGCAGGGGAGTCCGGCGCGGGGTGGCTTTATTCATATTCCTTACCTGCCTGAACAGGCAGCGCAACATCCTGGTGCGCCGAGCATGGCGGTCGCGACCATTATTCAGGCGCTGGAGATTGCGGTGAAGGTGACGCTGGAGACCGGCGAAGATATTAAACAGGCTGGCGGCGCCACCCATTAAGAGGAAGAACGATGCCAGAAGGACCGGAAATTCGCCGCGTGGCGGATAAGCTTGAAGCCGCCATTGTGGGTCAGCCCTTAACGGAAGCGTGGTTTGCGTTTCCTCAGCTCAAGACCTATGAACCTTCACTGATTGGTGAGCAGGTGCAGGCGATTGAGACGCGGGGTAAAGCGCTGCTGACTCATTTCAGCAATGGTCTGACGCTCTACAGTCATAACCAGCTTTATGGTGTCTGGCGCATTGTGAAACCCGATACCGAACTCAATACCACGCGTCAGTTGCGGGTGCGGCTTGCTACAAAGGGTAAAGCGATTCTGCTTTACAGCGCGTCAGATATTGAACTGCTTAACGCTGATACGCTGGCGGCACATCCGTTTCTGACCCGCATCGGACCGGATGTGCTGAACAGCGCGCTGACGGTTGAAGAGGTGCGAGAGCGGCTGCTGTCACCCCGTTTTCGGCGGCGTCAGTTCAGTGGTCTGCTGCTGGATCAGGCTTTTCTGGCCGGGTTGGGAAACTATCTGCGTGCCGAGATTCTCTGGCTGGCGCAGTTGCTGCCAAATCATCGGGCGCAGGATCTCAGTGACGATCAGCTGACTGCTTTCAGCGAGGCGCTGCTGTCAGTGCCGCGTCATGCTTATCGGATGCGTGGAACCATGAAGAAATATCATGAGGAAGCGGCGTTTCAGTTTGAGGTGTTTCATCGGCAGGGCAAAGAATGCCGGCGCTGTGGCACGGCGATTGAGAAGGGCACGCTGTCATCACGGCCGTTTTACTGGTGTCCGGGGTGTCAGAGATAGACAGTAAAGTCAAAAGGGTAAAATGCTCTTACGGCTGACAGAGCCAGGCCCGTGTGAATCTTATAACAATAAAATAGCTTAACGCGCAGGGAACACGGTCAGAGGAGGAAAGCGTCCCGCGCCATGGACAAAAACGCCGGGAGCGTTTTTGAACAACGCAAAGCGTTGGCCCGGAAACGGGCGCACCTCTCGGATGAGGTGCGTAATCGCGCGGGCCGAGCGTGTCATGGATGACGGCTTTTGCGTCTTTCCGATCTGACCATGTTCTCTGCGCAGGCGCGGTATCACAGCCAACCGCCCCCGGTTTTTAAGCAACATCAAGCGGAGAAATCTCCGCCCTCCGAATCTTACTTCTTCAGCTGTGAACTGAATTCGCGCTCGGTATAACCGGTGTAGAGCTGACGCGGACGGGCAATCTTCATGCCTTCGTCGTGCATCTCTTTCCAGTGTGCAATCCAGCCAACAGTACGGGCCATCGCGAAGATCACCGTAAACATGGAGGATGGAATGCCCATCGCTTTCAGAATGATACCGGAGTAGAAGTCCACGTTTGGATAAAGTTTACGCTCGATAAAGTACGGGTCGTTCAGCGCAATGTGTTCCAGCTCCATCGCCACTTCCAGCAGGTCATCCTTCATACCCAGCTCATTCAGCACTTCATGGCAGGTATCGCGCATTACGGTCGCACGTGGATCGTAGTTTTTGTAAACGCGGTGACCAAAGCCCATCAGACGGAATGAGTCATTCTTGTCTTTGGCGCGTTTAACAAATTCCGGGATGTGCTCAACGGTGCTGATCTCTTCCAGCATACGCAGGGTCGCTTCGTTGGCACCGCCGTGCGCCGGTCCCCACAGGGAGGCGATCCCGGCGGCGATACAGGCAAACGGGTTCGCGCCGCTTGAACCGGCGGTACGTACGGTAGACGTCGAGGCGTTCTGCTCATGGTCAGCATGCAGGATCAGGATGCGGTCCATGGCGCGTTCCAGCACCGGATTCACTTTGTACTCTTCGCACGGGGTAGCAAACATCATGTGCAGGAAGTTACCGGCATAGGAGAGGTCGTTGCGAGGATAAACAAATGGCTGGCCGATAGAATATTTGTAACACATTGCTGCCATGGTCGGCATTTTGGAAAGCAGACGGAATGCCGCGATTTCGCGGTGGCGCTCAATGTTTACATCCAGCGAATCGTGGTAAAACGCAGCCAGAGCACCCGTAACACCGCACATTACCGCCATCGGATGTGAGTCACGACGGAAGCCGTGGAACAGGCGGGTAATCTGCTCATGAATCATGGTGTGGCGGGTAACAGTGGTGCGGAACTCATCAAACTGTTTCTGGTTCGGTGCTTCGCCATTCAGCAGAATGTAGCAGACTTCCAGGTAGTTAGAGTGGGTCGCCAGCTCAGAAATAGGGAAACCACGGTGCAGCAGGATACCTTCATCACCATCAATAAAGGTGATGGCAGATTCGCAGGACGCAGTAGACGTAAAACCGGGATCGAAGGTGAACAGGCCACTTGAACCCAGAGCGCGGACATCAACCACATCCTGGCCCAGCGTACCTTTCAGCACGTCCAGTTCAATAGATGTTCCATCTTGCAGGGTTAGCGTTACTTTTTTATCTGTCATTTTCGTCTCCATAGCGCCTTATGTAGGTAAGGATCTTTAGACACCTGAAACGCGTTCATGTTGCGGTTGGCAAAACTACACAGTATCACTCTGCGGGGATAAAGCGGGTGCAGGGTACAGAGTGAGCGGCGCGTTCCCAGCGGGAACCGGTGAGCCATGGACATGCTGCATATCGCGGTTGTTAAAGATCCGGTCAGGACATAACTTCTTGGTAACCAATAACCTGATGCTTTTTAAAGCTCATTATCGCAATGTTACATAACTTGCGCTTAGGGGAAAGTGTATCCCCATAACTTTTGTGCATCATAGGAATTTATAGGCTTAGTTTGTAACTGAATTGTTGAACTATTGTCAAATCAGATAATTAAAATTGTATCAATTGTGAAAATCGTGAGTATGATCACTGTTCTACCTAAAATATACCAAAGAGTTTGTAGGGGAATTGTAATCAGAATGTGATCCTCCTATACTCCAGGCAGGTCTCCGGAACACCCTGACACCAGGAGCCACCCAGCGTTTACTACCGCGTCAATTAACACTGGATGTTGCTTTATTGGTGACGGTTAAAGTCTGCCACGCGTTGTGATTAGACTCCGCCTCAGGTCCGGAGGAAGCAAAATAAAAAAGAGCTGTGTGGGCAAAACCGTGAAAAAACAAAGACCTGTCAACTTGGATCTCTCGACGATCCGGTTTCCCGTTACTGCAATAACGTCCATTCTTCACCGCGTCTCCGGCGTAATCACATTGGTTGCTATTGGCATCCTGCTGTGGCTACTCGGTCTCTCTCTCTCTTCTCCTGAAGGTTTCCAGCACGCTGCATCCATCATGGACGGCTTCTTCGCGAAGTTCATCATGTGGGGCATTTTAACGGCGCTGGCCTATCACGCGGTGAGCGGGATTCGTCATATGTTGATGGATTTTGGTTATCTGGCCGAAACGCTGGAATCAGGTAAGCGTTCCGCTCATATGACTTTTGTGATCACTGTCGTGCTGGCAATTCTGGCGGGAGTCCTCGTATGGTAAGCAATGCATCCGCGTTGGGTCGCAACGGCATTCAGGACTGGCTGCTGCTGCGTGCAACGGCAATCCTCATTACGCTCTACATCGTCTACATCCTCGGTTTCGTTGTGATGACAGACACGCTGACCTATGACCTGTGGCGTGGCTTCTTCGCGTCCGCATTCACCAAAGTGTTCACGCTGCTGACGCTGTTCTCCATTCTGGTCCATGGCTGGATCGGGATGTGGCAGGTGTTAACAGACTACGTCAAATCGCTGCCGGTTCGCTTGCTGTTGCAGTTTGTGATTGTCGTGGCGCTGTTGTGGTATGCGATTTATGGCTTTGTTGTGGTGTGGGGTGTGTAAATGAGTTTGCCAATCAGAGAGTTCGATGCCGTGGTAATCGGCGCAGGTGGCGCAGGAATGCGGGCCGCACTGCAAATCTCCCAGGGCGGCCAGACCTGCGCTCTGTTATCTAAAGTTTTCCCGACCCGTTCCCACACAGTATCTGCGCAGGGCGGTATTACCGTTGCGCTGGGTAATACCCATGAAGATAACTGGGAATGGCATATGTACGACACCGTCAAAGGGTCCGACTACATCGGTGACCAGGACGCGATTGAATATATGTGCAAAACCGGCCCGGAAGCGATTCTGGAACTGGAGCACATGGGCCTGCCTTTCTCGCGTCTGGAAGATGGTCGTGTTTATCAGCGTCCGTTTGGTGGTCAGTCGAAGAATTTCGGTGGCGAGCAGGCGGCACGTACCGCGGCCGCAGCTGACCGTACTGGTCACGCGTTGCTGCACACGCTTTATCAGCAGAACCTGAAAAACAAAACCACCATCTTCTCTGAGTGGTATGCACTGGATCTGGTGAAAAATGCCGATGGCGCAGTCGTTGGATGTACCGCAATCTGCATCGAAACCGGCGAAACCGTTTATTTCAAAGCGAAAGCGACCATTCTGGCAACCGGTGGTGCAGGCCGTATTTACCAGTCCACCACCAATGCGCATATCAACACCGGTGACGGCGTCGGTATGGCACTGCGTGCGGGCGTGCCGGTGCAGGATATGGAGATGTGGCAGTTCCACCCAACCGGTATCGCCGGTGCGGGCGTGCTGGTCACAGAAGGCTGTCGTGGTGAAGGCGGCTATCTGCTGAACAAACATGGCGAACGCTTCATGGAGCGTTATGCGCCGAATGCCAAAGATCTGGCGGGCCGCGACGTGGTTGCGCGTTCAATGATGATTGAGATCCGTGAAGGTCGCGGCTGTGATGGCCCGTGGGGTCCGCATCTGAAGCTGAAACTGGATCACCTCGGTAAAGAGGTGCTTGAGTCACGTCTGCCAGGCATCCTTGAGCTGTCTCGCACCTTTGCCCATGCTGACCCGATTAAAGAGCCAATCCCGGTCATCCCGACCTGCCACTACATGATGGGCGGTATTCCGACCAAAGTGACCGGTCAGGCACTGCGCGTGAATGAGCAGGGCGAAGATGTGGTGATTCCAGGCCTGTTCGCTGTCGGTGAAATTGCCTGCGTATCGGTCCATGGTGCCAACCGTCTGGGCGGTAACTCACTGCTCGACCTGGTGGTCTTTGGCCGTGCAGCCGGTCTGCATCTGCTGGAGAGTATTAAAGAGCAGGGCGACCTGCGCGATGCTTCTGAAGATGAAATCGCCGTGGCGATGGCGCGCTTCAACCGCTGGGAAAACAATACTACCGGTGAAGACCCGGTTGAGATTCGTAAAGCGCTGCAACGCTGCATGCAGAACAACTTCTCTGTATTCCGCGAAGGTGACGCAATGGCGCAGGGTCTGGAAGAGCTGAAAGAGATTCGCGAGCGTCTGAAGTCAGCGCGTCTGGATGACCGCTCACCAGATTTCAATACGCAGCGTATTGAGTGCCTGGAGCTGGATAACCTGATGGAGACGGCTTTTGCCACGGCGGTAGCGGCTAACTATCGCACCGAGAGCCGCGGTGCACACAGTCGCTTCGACTTCCCGGATCGTGATGATGAAAACTGGCTGTGCCACAGTCTTTATGTCCCGGAAACCGAAAGCATGACGCGCCGTGAGGTGAACATGCAGCCGAAACTGCGCGCGGCGTTCCCGCCGAAAGTGCGTACCTACTAATTTCGGAGACGATCATGAGACTTGAGTTTTCAATTTATCGCTACAATCCGGACGTCGATGACAAGCCGCGCATGCAGGATTACACCCTGGAGTCGGAAGACGGTCGCGACATGATGCTACTGGATGCGCTGATTCGCCTGAAAGAGAAAGATCCAACGCTGGCGTTTCGTCGCTCCTGCCGCGAAGGCGTCTGCGGCTCTGATGGCCTCAACATGAACGGTAAAAACGGACTGGCCTGTATTACGCCCGTCTCGGCATTGGGCAACGGCAAACAGAAAATTGTTATCCGTCCGCTGCCAGGTTTACCGGTAGTGCGTGACCTGGTCGTAGACATGAGCCAGTTTTATGCACAGTATGAGAAAATTAAGCCTTTCCTGCTGAATGATGGCGAGAACCCGCCAGCACGTGAGCATCTGCAGTCACCGGATGAGCGCGAACACCTGGATGGTTTGTATGAATGTATTCTCTGTGCCTGCTGCTCAACCTCATGCCCATCTTTCTGGTGGAACCCTGAGAAGTTCATCGGTCCTGCTGGCCTGCTGGCAGCATACCGCTTCCTGATTGACAGCCGCGACACGGAAACCGAAGCGCGTCTCGACAATCTGAATGATGCTTTCAGCGTATTCCGCTGCCACAGCATCATGAACTGTGTGAGTGTCTGTCCGAAAGGGCTTAACCCGACGCGCGCCATCGGCCATATCAAGTCGATGCTGCTGCAGCGCGGCGCATAAGTTATCTCCGCCGGGAACCTCAGGTTCCCGGTGTTTTACGGAAGCCTCTGTAAGCGCGGTGACTACCACGTTTACAAAGGTTCCCTTACGGGCCACGCGCGCTGCGCAAAGTGCTCGTATCGCTGAACTCACTACGGCAAACCGCGAAAGCGGCAACAAATGAAACCTCAAAAAAGCATAGCAATGCTTAAGGGATCACAATGCAGAACAGCGCGATGAAGCCCTGGCTGGACTCTTCCTGGCTGGCCGGCGCGAATCAGTCTTACATAGAGCAGCTCTATGAGGATTTCCTGACCGATCCTGACTCTGTCGATGCAGTGTGGCGCTCGATGTTCCAGCAGTTACCGGGCACCGGAATGAAACCTGAGCAGTTTCACTCCACCACACGTGAGTACTTCCGTCGCCTGGCGAAAGATGCATCTCGTTACACCTCATCTGTCTCCGATCCGGAAACCAACTCCAAGCAAGTGAAAGTGCTGCAGCTGATTAACGCGTTTCGTTTCCGCGGTCATCAGCATGCCAATCTTGATCCGCTCGGCCTGTGGAAACAGGACCGTGTCGCCGATCTCGCTCCCGCTTTTCACGACCTGACCGAGGCCGATTTTCAGGAAAGCTTTAACGTAGGTTCATTTGCCATTGGCAAAGACACCATGAAGCTGGCCGATCTCTTCCAGGCGCTGACGCAGACTTACTGCGGCTCGATTGGTGCAGAATATATGCACATCAACAACACCGATGAAAAACGCTGGATCCAGCAGCGTCTTGAGTCGGTTGCGGGCCGTGCAGCGTTCAGCAACGAAGAGAAAAAAGGTTTCCTGAAAGAGCTGACTGCGGCAGAAGGGCTGGAAAAATACCTTGGGGCGAAATTCCCGGGTGCCAAACGCTTCTCGCTGGAAGGCGGCGATGCGCTGGTTCCGATGCTGCGCGAAATGATTCGTCACGCCGGCAAGAGCGGTACCCGTGAAGTGGTACTGGGTATGGCGCACCGTGGTCGTCTCAACGTGCTGATCAACGTGCTGGGCAAAAAGCCGCAGGATCTGTTCGACGAGTTCGCCGGTAAGCATAAAGAACATCTGGGCACCGGTGACGTGAAGTACCACATGGGCTTCTCCTCTGACGTGGAAACCGAAGGCGGCCTGGTTCACCTGGCGCTGGCGTTTAACCCGTCACACCTGGAGATCGTCAGCCCGGTGGTTATGGGTTCTGTGCGTGCCCGTCTGGATCGTCTGGATGAGCCAGCCAGCAATAAAGTTTTACCGATCACCATTCATGGTGATGCGGCCGTGATTGGTCAGGGCGTGGTTCAGGAAACCCTGAACATGTCACAGGCGCGCGGTTATGAAGTGGGTGGTACGGTTCGCATCGTTATCAACAACCAGGTTGGCTTTACAACGTCCAACCCGAAAGATGCGCGTTCAACCCCTTACTGCACCGACATCGGCAAAATGGTGCTGGCACCGATTTTCCATGTCAATGCTGACGATCCGGAAGCGGTCGCGTTTGTGACCCGTCTGGCGCTCGATTACCGCAACACCTTTAAGCGTGATGTGTTTATCGATCTGGTCTGCTATCGCCGTCATGGTCATAACGAGGCGGATGAGCCAAGTGCGACCCAGCCGCTGATGTATCAGAAAATCAAAAAACACCCGACGCCGCGCAAAATCTACGCCGACCGTCTGGAAGGTGAAGCCGTTGCCACGCAGGAAGATGCGACCGAAATGGTCAATCTCTACCGTGACGCGCTGGATGCGGGCGAGTGCGTGGTGCCGGAGTGGCGTCCAATGAGTCTCCACTCCTTTACCTGGTCACCTTATCTGAATCATGAGTGGGATGAGCCTTATCCGGCGCAGGTCGACATGAAACGTCTGAAGGAACTGGCGCTGCGTATCAGCCAGGTGCCTGAAGAGGTGGAAGTGCAGTCGCGTGTTGCCAAGATTTATAACGACCGTCGTCTGATGGCTGAAGGCGAAAAGGCCTTCGACTGGGGCGGCGCGGAAAATCTGGCCTACGCCACGCTGGTTGATGAAGGTATTCCGGTTCGCCTGTCGGGCGAAGATACCGGTCGCGGTACTTTCTTCCACCGTCATGCGGTGGTTCATAACCAGGCGAACGGCTCAACCTATACTCCTCTGCATCATGTGCACAGTGGTCAGGGTCAGTTCAAAGTGTGGGACTCCGTGCTGTCAGAAGAGGCGGTACTGGCCTTTGAATATGGCTACGCCACCGCAGAGCCGCGCATCCTGACCATCTGGGAAGCGCAGTTTGGTGACTTCGCCAACGGTGCACAGGTTGTTATTGACCAGTTCATCAGTTCCGGTGAGCAGAAATGGGGCCGTATGTGTGGCCTGGTGATGCTGCTGCCGCACGGTTATGAAGGTCAGGGCCCGGAGCACTCCTCTGCGCGTCTGGAGCGTTATCTGCAACTTTGCGCTGAGCAGAACATGCAGGTTTGCGTGCCGTCTACACCCGCACAGGTTTACCATATGCTGCGTCGTCAGGCGCTGCGCGGTATGCGTCGTCCACTGATTGTGATGTCACCAAAATCTCTGCTGCGCCATCCGCTGGCTATTTCCACGCTGGATGAACTGGCGAATGGCAGCTTCCAGCCTGCGATTGGTGAAGTCGATGATCTGGATCCGCAGGGCGTTAAACGCGTCGTACTGTGCTCCGGTAAAGTGTATTACGACCTGCTTGAGCAGCGTCGTAAAAATGAGCAGACCGATGTGGCTATCGTGCGCATCGAACAGCTTTATCCGTTCCCGCATCAAGCGGTTCAGGAAGCATTGAAAGCGTATTCTCACGTACAGGATTTTGTCTGGTGTCAGGAAGAGCCACTGAATCAGGGCGCCTGGTACTGCAGCCAGCATCATTTCCGTGAAGTTGTGCCATTTGGTGCCACTTTACGTTATGCAGGCCGCCCGGCCTCCGCCTCACCGGCCGTGGGTTACATGTCCGTACACCAACAACAGCAGCAAGACCTGGTTAATGACGCGCTGAACGTTAATTAATTAAAAGGAAAGATAATGAGTAGCGTAGATATTCTCGTTCCCGACCTGCCTGAATCGGTTGCCGATGCCTCAGTGGCAACCTGGCACAAAAAACCAGGCGATGCAGTCACTCGCGATGAAGTGCTGGTCGAAATCGAAACCGATAAAGTGGTGCTGGAAGTACCAGCCTCTGCTGACGGTATCCTGGAAGCCGTTCTGGAAGATGAGGGTGCCACTGTTACCTCCCGCCAGATCCTGGGTCGTCTGAAAGAGGGCAATAGCGCCGGTAAAGAGAGCAGCGCGAAGTCTGAAAGCAAAGAGTCTACCCCGGCTCAGCGTCAGACTGCGTCACTGGAAGAAGAGAGCAACGATGCGCTCAGCCCGGCTATCCGCCGCCTGATTGCAGAGCACAATCTCGACGCCTCTCAGATTAAAGGCAGCGGTGTTGGCGGACGTCTGACCCGTGAAGATGTTGAAAAACACCTGGCCAACAAGCCGCAGGCTGCTAAAGCGGCAGCACCTGCTGCTGATGCGGCTACCGCGCAGCAGCCAGTGGCTAACCGCAGCGAAAAACGCGTGCCGATGACGCGTCTGCGTAAGCGCGTTGCCGAGCGTCTGCTGGAAGCGAAGAACAGCACCGCGATGCTGACCACCTTCAACGAAATCAACATGAAGCCCATCATGGATCTGCGCAAGCAGTATGGTGAGGCGTTCGAGAAGCGTCACGGTGTGCGTCTGGGCTTTATGTCCTTCTACATCAAAGCGGTTGTTGAAGCGCTGAAACGCTATCCGGAAGTGAACGCTTCTATCGATGGAGAAGATGTGGTTTACCACAACTACTTCGACGTCAGCATTGCGGTCTCTACACCACGTGGTCTGGTTACGCCAGTCCTGCGTGACGTTGATGCGCTGAGCATGGCGGACATCGAGAAGAAAATCAAAGAGCTGGCAGTGAAAGGCCGTGACGGCAAGCTGACAGTGGAAGATCTGACCGGCGGTAACTTCACCATTACCAACGGCGGCGTCTTTGGTTCACTGATGTCTACCCCGATCATCAACCCACCGCAGAGCGCCATCCTGGGCATGCACGCCATCAAGGATCGCCCGATGGCGGTCAATGGTCAGGTTGTAGTGCTGCCAATGATGTATCTGGCGCTCTCCTACGACCACCGTCTGATCGATGGCCGTGAATCAGTTGGTTATCTGGTTGCAGTGAAAGAGATGCTGGAAGATCCGGCGCGCCTGCTGCTGGATGTCTGATTTTCACCGGGCGCGCCTGGCGCGCCCAACCTCAATACTCTTTTCAGACCTGAATGGATAGAACATCATGAACTTACACGAATACCAGGCGAAACAACTGTTTGCACGGTATGGCATGCCTGCACCAACGGGTTACGCCTGTACTACACCACGTGAAGCGGAAGAAGCTGCCTCTAAAATTGGCGCAGGCCCGTGGGTAGTTAAATGTCAGGTTCATGCCGGTGGCCGCGGTAAAGCGGGCGGTGTGAAAGTAGTTAACAGCAAAGAAGAGATTCGCGCCTTTGCTGAAAACTGGCTGGGCAAACGCCTGGTGACCTATCAAACTGATGCAAACGGCCAGCCGGTAAACCAGATTCTGGTTGAAGCAGCGACCGATATCGACCAGGAGCTCTATCTGGGCGCTGTGGTCGATCGCGCAACGCGTCGCGTCATTTTCATGGCGTCGACTGAAGGCGGCGTGGAAATTGAAAAAGTGGCGGAAGAGACCCCGCACCTGATCCATAAAATGGCGCTGGATCCGCTGACCGGTCCGCAGCCTTACCAGGGCCGTGAGCTGGCATTCAAACTTGGCCTGACTGGCAAGCTGGTTGGTCAGTTCACCAAGATCTTCATGGGTCTGGCGACACTGTTCCTGGAGCGCGATCTGGCGATGGTTGAGATCAACCCGCTGGTGATTACCAAGCAGGGCGACCTGATCTGCCTGGACGGTAAACTGGGTGCCGATGGCAATGCCCTGTTCCGTCAGCCAGAACTGCGTGAAATGCGCGACCCAAGCCAGGAAGATCCACGTGAAGCACATGCGACACAGTGGGAACTGAACTATGTTGCGCTGGAAGGCAACATCGGTTGTATGGTTAACGGCGCAGGTCTGGCGATGGGTACCATGGACATCGTTAAGCACCATGGCGGTCAGCCAGCCAACTTCCTTGATGTCGGCGGCGGCGCGACCAAAGAGCGCGTAACCGAAGCCTTCAAAATCATCCTGTCTGACGATGCGGTTAAAGCCGTTTTCGTTAACATCTTCGGCGGTATCGTACGCTGTGACCTGATTGCCGACGGCATCATCGGTGCAGTGGCTGAAGTGGGTGTGAACGTGCCAGTAGTGGTACGTCTGGAAGGTAACAACGCCGAGCTGGGCGCCCAGAAACTGGCGGACAGCGGTCTGAACATCATTGCAGCAACCAGCCTGACAGACGCCGCACAGCGTGTTGTTGCTGCCGCGGAGGGTAAATAATGTCCATTCTGATCGACAAAAACACCAAAGTCATTTGCCAGGGTTTCACCGGTGGCCAGGGGACTTTCCATTCTGAGCAGGCGCTGGCTTACGGCACCCAACTGGTTGGCGGCGTGACGCCAGGCAAAGGCGGCACGACTCACCTCGGCCTGCCGGTGTTCAATACCGTGCGCGAAGCCGTAGAAGCGACGGGCGCAACTGCCACCGTGATCTATGTCCCCGCACCATTCTGTAAAGACGGCATCCTGGAAGCGATCGAAGCGGGCATCAAACTGATCATCACCATCACCGAAGGTATTCCGACCCTGGATATGCTGACCGTGAAAGTGAAGCTGGATGAAGCAGGCGTGCGGATGATCGGTCCAAACTGCCCGGGTGTTATCACCCCTGGCGAATGTAAGATCGGCATCATGCCGGGCCACATTCACCAGCCGGGCCGCGTTGGTATCGTATCGCGTTCAGGTACGCTGACCTATGAAGCGGTTAAGCAGACCACTGACATCGGCTACGGCCAGTCAACCTGCGTCGGCATCGGCGGTGACCCGATCCCAGGCTCTAACTTCATCGACATTCTGAAAATGTTCCAGGATGATCCACAGACTGAAGTTATCGTGATGATCGGTGAAATCGGCGGTAGCGCTGAAGAAGAAGCCGCAGCCTTCATTAAAGAGCACGTGACCAAACCGGTTGTGGGCTATATTGCTGGCGTAACCGCGCCAAAAGGCAAGCGTATGGGCCATGCAGGCGCCATCATTGCCGGTGGTAAAGGCACAGCAGATGAGAAATTTGCTGCGCTGGAAGCGGCAGGCGTGAAAACCGTTCGCAGCCTGGCTGATATCGGTGATGCAGTTAAAGCCGTATTACCGGCCAAATAAGTCAGCGTCATCTGAAACTAAGCCACCTTCGGGTGGCTTTTTTTATGTCCGTTATCAACGGGCATAATGCTGGCAGTGAAAGCGAAGAATACGTTGTTAAATAACCTGCTCACCGTTTATCACGTTAAGAAAAAGTGGCAAAGGTAAACTATTTCTTCACGTCTTATTTCATTAATGACAATTTTTTAACAGGAAACTGACCCAGCTCTATCTGGAAACTTATTACGTTAATCCAGATCAATAAATCACGTTTTATATCCAACTATATCTCTGGCAAAGCGCAACGCTAAGGGCGTAAATTGCGCTGCATCAATCCAGCCTTTTACACAAATTTTCATACGACTGCTCAACCCGGGATGACACCCACTTTTCTCCTGTTAAAGCAGCCGTTAATAAAGCGCTGATTGACATTTTTCAGAGCTGCTTCATTCGTTACTCGCCTTTTCGGGCAGCTCACAGACCTGTTCTGCTGGTAATAAAAAACTGGAATCAATAAACAGTCGTTCCTGACTCCGATTACGTTCGATCTGATCGCGCGCGTGACGGAGACAAAGCGAGGAGCAAGGAGTCCTTATGTTAGATATCGTCGAGCTGTCGCGGTTACAGTTTGCCTTAACGGCGATGTACCATTTTCTGTTCGTCCCTTTAACGCTGGGTATGGCGTTTCTGCTGGCGATCATGGAAACGGTCTATGTCCTGAGCGGTAAACAAATTTATAAAGATATGACGAAGTTCTGGGGCAAGTTATTTGGTATTAACTTTGCGCTGGGTGTCGCTACCGGACTGACCATGGAATTTCAGTTCGGGACAAACTGGTCATATTACTCTCACTACGTCGGCGATATCTTCGGCGCGCCGCTCGCCATTGAAGGTCTGATGGCGTTCTTCCTGGAATCGACCTTTGTCGGCCTGTTCTTTTTTGGCTGGGATCGGCTGGGTAAAGTGCAGCACATGGCGGTGACCTGGCTGGTCGCCCTGGGCTCGAATATGTCTGCGTTGTGGATTCTGGTCGCCAACGGCTGGATGCAGAACCCTATCGCTTCAGAGTTCAACTTTGAAACCATGCGCATGGAGATGGTCAGCTTCTCAGAGCTGGTGCTGAACCCGGTGGCACAGGTGAAATTCGTTCACACCGTCGCGGCCGGTTACACCACAGGCGCGATGTTTATCATGGGCATCAGTGCCTGGTACATGCTGAAAGGCCGCGACTTCGCCTTTGCTAAACGCTCGTTCGCTATCGCGGCCAGCTTTGGCATGGCGGCGGTGCTGTCAGTGATCGTGCTGGGTGATGAGTCTGGTTATGAAATGGGTGACGTGCAGAAAACCAAGCTGGCCGCGATTGAAGCGGAGTGGGAAACCCAGCCGGCGCCGGCGTCCTTTACCCTGTTTGGCTTGCCCGATCAGGCCACTCAGGAGAACCGGTACGCCATTCAGATCCCCTGGCTGCTGGGCCTGATCGTCACCCGATCCACGGATACGCCGGTGACGGGCCTGAAAGAGTTAATGGCACAGCATGAGGTGCGCATCCGCAACGGCATGAAAGCCTACGCCTTGCTGAACGAACTGCGCGGTGGCAGTCAGGATCAGGCGGTACGGGACGCGTTCAACAGTCACAAACAGGATCTCGGTTACGGTCTGCTGCTAAAACGCTATACCGATAACGTGGCGGATGCGACAGAAGCGCAGATCAAACAGGCGACGCAGGACTCTATCCCGCGTGTTGCCCCGCTTTATTTCGCCTTCCGTATCATGGTGTTGTGTGGTGTTCTGCTGCTGGGCATTATCGCGCTGGCGTTCTGGAGCGTGTTGCGTAACCGCATCGGTAAAAATCGCTGGTTACTGAAAGCGGCGCTGTTTGGTATCCCGCTGCCGTGGATCGCAATCGAATCCGGCTGGTTCGTCGCGGAGTATGGTCGTCAGCCCTGGGCTATCGGTGAAGTTCTGCCGACTGCGGTGGCGAACTCTTCTCTGACTGTAGGCGATCTGTTGTTCTCGATGATCCTGATTTGCGGACTCTACACGCTGTTCCTGGTGGCTGAGATGTACCTGATGTTCAAATTCGCCCGCCTTGGGCCGAGCAGCCTGAAAACCGGGCGTTATCATCATGAGCAGATCACGGCAACCACGCAGCCGGTTCGGGGATAAGGAGAGCGACCATGTTTGATTATGAAGTTCTGCGCTTTGTCTGGTGGCTGTTGATTGGCGTGCTGCTAATCGGCTTTGCTGTCGCAGATGGTTTTGATATGGGCGTCGGCATGCTGACGCGCATTCTGGGTCGCACCGATACTGAGCGTCGCATTATGATTAACAGTATCGCCCCGCACTGGGACGGCAACCAGGTCTGGCTTATCACTGCCGGTGGCGCACTGTTTGCCGCCTGGCCGATGGTCTATGCGGCGGCCTTTTCTGGCTTCTACGTTGCCATGATTCTGGTGCTCGCCTCGCTGTTCTTCCGTCCGGTTGGCTTCGATTACCGCTCGAAGATTGAAGACAACCGCTGGCGCGGTGCCTGGGACTGGGGCATCTTCATCGGCAGCTTCGTACCGCCGCTGGTCATTGGCGTGGCGTTTGGCAACCTGTTACAGGGCGTGCCGTTCCATGCCGATGAGTATCTGCGTCTGTTCTACACCGGCAACTTCTTCCAGCTGCTGAATCCGTTTGGCCTGCTGGCTGGTGTGGTCAGCGTAGCGATGATTCTGGCACAGGGCGCAACCTATCTGCAGATGCGCACCACGGGCGAACTGCATCTGCGTTCACGCACCGCAGCACAACTTGCCGCCCTGGTGATGATGGCCTGCTTCATCCTGGCCGGTGTCTGGGTGAAATATGGTATTGATGGCTATGTGGTGACCAGCACGATGGATCACTTTGCTGCCTCTAACCCACTGGGTAAAACGGTAGTGCGTGAGGCAGGTGCCTGGATGGTCAACTTCCAGAACCATCCTGTGCTGTGGCTGTTCCCGCTGCTGGGCGTGGTGTTGCCGCTGCTGACCATACTTTGCTCGCGGGTTGAGAAGGGCGCCTGGGCATTCCTGTTCTCTTCACTGACGCTGGCCTGCGTCATCATGACCGCCGGCATTGCGATGTTCCCGTTCATCATGCCATCCAGCACCGTGCCGGGTACCAGCCTGACGATGTGGGATGCAACGTCCAGCCTGCTGACGCTGCAAACGATGACCGTTGCCGCCGCTATCTTTGTTCCAATCATTCTGATTTACACCACCTGGTGTTACTGGAAGATGTTTGGTCGTATTACCAAAGAGCATATTGAAAGCAACAGTCACTCACTCTATTAATTAAGGAGAAGTCGCATGTGGTATTTTGCCTGGATTCTCGGCACGTTGCTGGCCTGTGCCTTTGGTATCGTGACCGCGCTGGCGATTGAACACGTTGAAGCGCAGGATGAGCCTCACTGATGCGTACGCCAATTCGGATGCTGTATGATCTGATGGATAAGGGCCCGTTACGGGCCCTTTCACTGCTGCTGGCGCTGCTGGCGGCTGGCGGCGTGATGTGGGACCCGACCCGCTTTGCTAACCACGCGGGTCAGCTGCCCGCGCTGCAGGGTCTGGTGCTGATCTGGGCGGTCTGCAGTGGTGTGATTCACGGTACAGGCTTCCGGCCACAGCAAACCCGATGGCAGGCGCTGTTTAGCCCGTTACCCGCCATGCTGGTGTTATTTATCGCGCTTTACCGTTTTTACCTGTAACACCCCGCCTCACCAGCGCTGTCAGTGAATATTTGTCAGCGTCTGGTCAATTAATCTTCCTGAAATCGTTCCATTTGTTACCGAGCGATAATTATTTTCGCCTGGCTCTGACGAGCCATTCCCAACCCCAATTCTCTTGCGTATAGTAGCAACGTTTAAAACGAGGCCGGGATGTAGAGTGAGTACAACGCTGTTTCGCTGGCCGGTTCGGGTCTACTACGAAGATACTGATGCCGGTGGTGTGGTTTATCACGCCAGCTATATCGCTTTTTATGAACGAGCACGTACCGAAATGTTGCGACAGCACCATTTCAATCAGCAGATGCTGTTAGAACAGCAGATCGCTTTTGTGGTACGGCGCATCACGGTGGACTATCTTGCAGCGGCGCGTCTTGATGACCTTCTGGAGATCCAGAGCGAGGTCACCTCAATGACTCGGGCTACCATGACGTTCACTCAGCGTATCGTGAATACTGAAGGCAAAGTGCTCAATGAGGCAGAGGTCCTGATTGCCTGCATTAACCCTCATCTAATGAAGCCGATTGCGCTTCCCAAGTCTATTGTCGCGGAGTTCAAGCAGTGACTGACATGAACATTCTTGATTTGTTCCTGAAGGCGAGCCTTCTGGTCAAACTTATCATGTTGATTTTGATCGGCTTTTCTATTGCCTCCTGGGCCATCATTATTCAGCGCACACGTATTCTGAATGCGGCGGGAAGAGAAGCTGAGGCATTTGAAGACAAATTCTGGTCCGGCATCGAACTCTCCCGACTGTATCAGGAGAGCCAGGAGCGTCGGGAAGAGCTGGGCGGCTCGGAGCAGATTTTCTACTCCGGCTTTAAAGAGTTCGCCCGACTGCACCGCGCTAACAATCATGCGCCGGAGGCAGTTATTGATGGTGCAAGCCGTGCGATGCGCATCTCAATGAACCGTGAGCTGGAAGCGCTGGAAAACCACATTCCGTTCCTCGGTACTGTCGGTTCAATCAGTCCCTATATCGGGCTGTTCGGTACTGTCTGGGGGATCATGCACGCCTTTATCGCGCTGGGCGCGGTGAAGCAGGCAACACTGCAGATGGTGGCACCGGGTATCGCTGAAGCATTGATTGCAACCGCAATCGGTCTGTTTGCGGCAATTCCGGCGGTAATGGCGTACAACCGTCTGAACCAGCGCGTCAACAAACTGGAGCAGGGCTACGACAACTTCATGGAAGAGTTCACTGCCATTCTGCATCGCCAGGCTTTCTCCAGCGATAGCGCTAAGTAAATAGAGGTTAATGATGGCCAGAGTACGTGGTCGCAAACGCCGCGACCTGAAGTCGGAAATCAACATCGTTCCGCTACTGGACGTCCTGTTGGTGCTGCTGCTGATCTTCATGGCAACGGCACCCATTATTACCCAGAGCGTGGAAGTGGATCTGCCTGATTCGACCGACTCTAAAACCGTTTCCAGCGATGATAATCCGCCGGTAATTGTTGAAGTGGCGGGCGTGGGGCAGTACAGCCTGGTCGTGGATCACGATCGAATGGATCAGCTCCCCCCCGAGCAGGTGATCAGCGAAGCGCAGCGTCGACTGGAAGCAAATCCTAAGACGGTGTTTTTGATCGGGGGCGCGAAAGAAGTGCCTTACGATGAAATCATTAAAGCGCTCAACCTGCTGCACCAGGCGGGTGTTAAATCTGTCGGTTTGATGACGCAGCCGATTTAAAATCGAACCGTTTTTTGGGAACCGAGTGTGTCGAAGGCAACCGAGCAAAACGAGAAGTTAAAGCGCGCGATAATCATTTCGGTGATTCTGCATATCGTGTTGATCGCGCTGCTGATTTGGAGCTCGTTTAATGAGCACGTTGACCCCAGCAGTGCGGGTGGCGGAGGCAGCGATATTGATGCTGTGATGGTCGATCCCGGTGCCGTCGTGAGTCAATACAATCGTCAGCAGAACCAGCAAAGCGACAGCCAGCGGGCTGAGCAACAGCGTAAAAAGCAGGCGCAGCAGCAGGCAGAAGAGCTGCAACAGAAACAGGCTGCTGAACAGCAGCGTCTGAAAGCGCTGGAAAAAGAGCGTTTAGCCGCGCAGGAAACCGCGAAAGAAGAGGCTAAACAGCAGGCTGAGCAGCAGAAAGCGGCAGAAGACGCCGCGAAACAGGCTCAGGAACAGCAGAAAACCGCCGAAGCGGCAGCAGCTAAAGCTAAAGCGGATGCGAAAGCACAGGCGGATGCTCAGGCCAAAGCGACCGCCGAGCAGGCAAAGCAGGCCGCGGCTGAAGCAAAGAAGCAGGCTGATCAGCAGGCGAAAGCCGCTGCTGCCGCTGCGGCAAAAGAGAAAGCCGTTGCGGAAGCGAAGGCAAAGTCTGAAGCGGATGCAAAAGCGGCGGCTGAGGCCAAAGTGAAAGCGGCTGCGGATGCCAAAGCTAAAGCCGCCGAAGAAGCGAAAGAGAAAGCCGCAGAAGCGAAAGAAAAAGCTGCTGAGGCAGCAAAAGAGAAAGCCGCTGAGGCTGCTAAAGAAAAAGCCGAAGCCGCCAAAGAAGCTGCCAAAGAGAAAGCTGAGGCGGCGAAAGAGGCCGCTAAAGAGAAGGCGGAAGCGGCCGCCAAAGCGAAAGCCGATGCTGCCGCGAAAGCCAAAGCAGATGCCAAAGCGAAAGCTGCCGCCGATGCGGCCAATGACAGCGATGTTGATGATTTGCTGGGTGGACTCACTTCCGGTAAAAATGCACCGAAAAGCGGCACATCAGGTGGCGCAGCGGGGCAGGGCAACCAGAAGAAAGCGGGGGCATCGGGCGCTGAGATCAACTCCTACATGGGTCAGGTGGTGAGTGCGATTCAGAGCCGATTCTACGATGCCGATCTGTATCGCGGAAAAACCTGTGATTTGCGGATTAAACTTGCGCCTGATGGCTTGTTGATTGATGTTAAGTCAGAGGGTGGTGATCCCGCGCTCTGCCAGGCCGCTATTGCTGCTGCCAAACAGGCACGTATTCCGAAGCCGCCTTCTCAGGCGGTCTACGAAGTGTTTAAAAACGCCCCGATGCGTTTTAAACCGCAATAATGCAGTCACGGTCGGCAAGTTGATCTATGTTTAGCTTGCCGTACTTATGTTGTACTCGTGGTTTCCAGGAACAGTGCCAATTATCGTGGACTGAGGTTCAGATAAGGGAGATAAAATGAAGCAAGCTCTTCGCGTTACGTTAGGCTTTTTTATCCTGCTGTGGGCAGCCATGCTGCATGCAGAAGTTCGAATTGAGATCACCCAGGGTGTGAATACCGCGCGCCCGATTGGCGTGGTGCCGTTTAAATGGGCCGGTTCTGGTGCCGCGCCGGAAGATGTTGGCGGCATCGTGGCGGCTGACCTGCGCAACAGTGGCAAATTCAATCCACTGGATCGCTCACGTCTGCCACAGCAGCCAACCAGCGCGCAGGAAGTGCAGCCTGCCGCCTGGAGTGCACTCGGCATCGACGCCGTAGTCGTCGGTCAGGTCGCGTCTAACCCGGATGGCAGCTATCAGGTCTCTTACCAGCTGGTTGACACCGGCGGTGCGCCGGGTACAGTGCTGGCACAGAACTCATATAAAGTGACAAAGCAGTGGCTGCGCTATGCCGCTCACACTGCCAGTGACGAAACGTTCCAGAAGCTGACAGGCATTAAGGGCGCTTTCCGCACCCGCATCGCTTATGTCGTGCAGACCAACGGTGGCCAGTTCCCTTATGAGCTGCGCGTCGCTGACTACGATGGCTATAACCAGTTCGTCGTACATCGTTCACCACAGCCACTGATGTCGCCAGCCTGGTCTCCGGATGGCAGCAAAGTGGCCTACGTGACCTTTGAAAGCGGCAAGTCCGCGCTGGTGGTCCAGACGCTCTCTAACGGTGCCATCCGTCAGGTTGCCTCTTATCCGCGTCACAACGGTGCCCCGGCATTCTCGCCAGATGGCTCTAAGCTCGCTTTCGCGCTCTCTAAAACCGGTAGCCTGAACCTCTATGTGATGGATCTGGCGTCAGGTCAGACGCGTCAGGTGACGGATGGTCGTTATAACAGTACTGAACCGACCTGGTTCCCGGACAGCCAGACTCTGGCTTATACCTCCGATCAGGCGGGTGCCCCTCAGATCTATAAAGTCGGTATTAATGGCGGCACGCCACAGCGTATTACCTGGGAAGGCGGTCAGAACCAGGATGCGGATGTGGCAACAGATGGTAAATCTATGGTGATGATTAGCACCAACGGTGGTGCTCAACACGTCGCCAAACAGGATCTGGAAACGGGAGCCGTTCAAACGTTAACGGACACGTTCCTGGATGAAACGCCGAGCCTGGCACCAAATGGCACAATGGTAATCTACAGCTCTACTCAGGGTATGGGTTCCGTGTTGCAGTTGGTTTCAACCGACGGCCGTTTCAAAGCGCGTCTTCCGGCAACTGATGGACAGGTAAAATTTCCTGCCTGGTCGCCGTATCTGTAATGTCTGACACTTCAGACATCGCAAACAATAAACAATAATGGGATTTTTGAAATGCAACTGAACAAAGTGCTGAAGGGTTTGATGCTGGCTCTGCCGGTTCTGGCAGTAGCGGCTTGTAGCTCACACAAAAACAACAACAATGACCAGACTGGCATGGGTGCTGATGGCGCTTACGGTGCAAATTCTGGCATGAACGGCAACGGCGGCAACATGTCTTCTGACGAGCAGGCTCGTCTGCAGATGCAGCAGCTGCAGCAGAACAACATTGTGTACTTCGGTCTGGACAAATATGACGTTCAGTCTGATTACGCACAGATGCTGGATCAGCACGCAACTTTCCTGCGCAGCAACCCATCATACAAAGTGACCATCGAAGGTCATGCGGATGAGCGCGGTACGCCGGAATACAACATCGCCCTGGGCGAACGTCGTGCTAACGCCGTTAAGATGTACCTGCAGGGTAAAGGCGTGTCGGCTGATCAGATGTCTATCGTTTCTTACGGTAAAGAGAAGCCAGCCGTTCTGGGTCATGACGAAGCAGCGTATTCTAAAAACCGTCGTGCCGTTCTGGTCTACTAAGAGAATCACATGGTTAGTAACTTCAGACGTCATCTGTTGAGTCTGTCGTTACTGATTGGCGTAGCGGCCCCCTGGGCCGCTAATGCCCAAGCGTCAATCAGTAGCGTTGGCTCCGGCTCGGTCGAAGACCGTGTCACCACTCTTGAACGAATCTCTAATGCCCAGGCACAGCTGATGCAGCAATTGCAGCAGCAGATGAGCGATAACCAGCGTGATATTGATGCGCTGCGTGGGCAAATCCAGCAAAACACGTATCAGTTGAATCAGGTGGTTGAGCGGCAGAAGCAGCTTTACCAGCAGATTGACACGCTGAGCAGCGCCAGCAGCAACGGCGGGCAACAGGCAGCCGGCAGCGATGCCGCAGCAGATACAGGCGCAGCAGCAACCGCAGGCGCGGCAGCATCAACGGAGAGCGCACCTGCGCAGACCGGCGATGCGAACAGCGATTACAATGCGGCTGTGGCGCTGATTCTGGAGAAGAAACAGTATGACCAGGCGATCAGCGCGCTTCAGGCGTGGGTAAAACGTTACCCTGATTCGACCTATCAGCCGAATGCGAATTACTGGTTGGGTCAGCTGAACTACAACAAAGGCAAAAAGGACGACGCGGCTTATTATTACGCCACGGTAGTGAAAAACTATCCGAAGTCGCCGAAAGCTGCAGAAGCGTTGTTGAAAGTGGGTGTGATCATGCAGGAGAAAAAAGACACGGCGAAAGCCAAAGCGGTCTTCCAGCAGGTGATCAAACTTTATCCAGACACTGAATCTGCTAAACAAGCTCAGAAACGTCTGAGCGGTCTGTAATTTGTCCGGTTCAGACCAGATATCGTGTGATTTCTGGTCTTGCCGTATGAAAGGTAAGCAACTGAAGCGTTTAGCAGAAATAAGAGTTGCGCTACCCCGCTAAATCAGTAATATATGCCGCCGTTGCCGGGACACATTGAAAAGTGTCTGGTAAGCCTGAAGATGGGTCGTTAGCTCAGTTGGTAGAGCAGTTGACTTTTAATCAATTGGTCGCAGGTTCGAATCCTGCACGACCCACCATCTCCTTCAGACGCGCTTTTTACCGCGCAGTTTCAAGAAGAACACTTCAGCATTGCTTCACAACCTAAGATGGGTCGTTAGCTCAGTTGGTAGAGCAGTTGACTTTTAATCAATTGGTCGCAGGTTCGAATCCTGCACGACCCACCATCTTATCTCAGCCGCCTGGTGCGCTGAACGGTTGTAAGCCCCCAGCGGGTCGTTAGCTCAGTTGGTAGAGCAGTTGACTTTTAATCAATTGGTCGCAGGTTCGAATCCTGCACGACCCACCAATTAAGAAAGAAGCGCCTTTTGGGCGCTTTTTTCGTTTCCGGGGCACGGACTTTACCGTGCAGGGTGAGAACCTGCAGCAGGTTCGACTGAATCGCCCGGCGATTCAGGCTGTTGCGTCAGCATCACCCGGAGGGCGAGGCCCTGGGAAGGGCCGAGGCAATCCTGCACGACCCACCAATTAAGAAAGAAGCGCCTTTTGGGCGCTTTTTTCGTTTCCGGGGCACGGGCGTTACCGTGCAGGGTGAGAACCTGCAGCAGGTTCGACTGAATCGCCCGGTGATTCAGGCTGATGCGTTAGCATCACCCGGAGGGCGAGGCCCTGGAAGGGCCGAAATCCTGCACGACCCACCAATTAAGAAAGAAGCGCCCTTTGGGCGCTTTTTTCGTTTCTGCTGTATCACAGACTCGCGTTGAATGTAAAAAGCCAATGGCGTTTAAGGTGTTGTGAAGTCTGACCTGGATTGCTGTGAGATCGAGACTGCTTAGGGAACACGGTCAGATCGGAAAGACGCAAAAGCCGTCATCCATGACCTGCTCGGCCCGCGCCGTCCTGGCGCGGGACGCTTTCCTCCTCTGATCCTGTTCCCTGCGCATCGAACTTATTCGTTGCTGGAAGATTCAGTCGGGTGCGAGTCTGTAATCAGTCAGGAAGAGGCTCTGCATTTTTAGTTTCTGCGATACCGACTATGCAGGTCAGGGCAGACAATCCGCATCCTTACATTGACCGTCACGGCTTTTTCTTCACCTTCGCCACTGCCAGGCTCTCCCAGATATGCATCACCGCATAGCTGCGCCAGGGACGCCAGGATTGCGAGCGCGCTTCTGCTTCTTTAGATGACATGCCGCCCAGGTTATTACGGATGGCAATGTCCTCTTTGGGAAAAGCATCCGGCCAGCGCAGGGCGCGCATCGCGATATAGTGCGCGGTCCAGGGACCAATGCCCGGCAGGCTGACCAGCTTTTTTATTACCTCATCAGGCGGCTGCGCGGCACTGAGACGCAGATCGCCGCTGGCGCAGGCGGTGGCAAAGGCGATGATGGCGCGGGAGCGGGCAGCGCTGACGATGCCCATCGGCGCAACGTCATCCACCGTCAGCGCTGCGATGCGTTCAGGAAGCGCGGTGTAGCGGGTCAGGTCGGCAAAGGGCGTTTCACAGGGCTCGCCAAAGGCGGCGGCAAATCGGCTGCTGACTGTGGTGGCGGCTTTGACGGTCACCTGCTGGCCGATAATAGCGCGCACGCCAAGTTCAAAAGCGTCGAAGGCGCCCGGCACACGCAGACCAGGATGTGCAATCAGGCTGGGTGCCAGCAGCGGGTCCTGAGCCAGACAGGCGGCGATACGCTGCGGCTGCGCGTCCAGGTCAAACAGATCGCGCAGGCGGCGCAGCAGCAGCGGCAGAACCGGCGTCAGTGAGGTTGAGAGCGTCACCTGCAGCGCGTTCTTCTGCGGCAGATGGGATACACTGACCCAGCCCCGATAACGTCCCAGCGCCACGGTGCGTCGCCAGCAGCCATCTTCCACTGCCTCAACTTCCTTCATCAGGTGTGTCTGCAAAAACCAGAGCATCGCCGCCCAGTCGTAGGGCGGGCGATAGGCCAGCCGCAGCGTCACGCGGTCGCCGGGCTGCGCACGCTTCGCGCCTGTATCGTCGCGGCGCAGCGCGCTTGGCGTCATGCGGTAGCGAGCCTGGAAAACATCATTAAAACGGCGCAGACTGCTGAAGCCACTGGCGTAGGCGACCTCTGTGACCGGCAGTTGCGTTTCTGTCAGCAACTGCTTGGCCAACAGCATTCGCCGTGTCTGCTTCAGCTCCAGTGGTGAGACGCCGAGTTCATGTTGCACGATACGGCGCAGCTGACGCAGGCTGAGACTGAACTCAGCGGCAATCGCCTCCAGACCTTCGCGCTCCTCCAGCATGCCTTCCTCAATGCGCTGAATCAGCTGCTCCGCCACGCGATGCGGCTGATCGACAGGCGCATTGCCGGGTGCCAGCTCAGGCCGGCAGCGCAGGCAGGGGCGAAAGCGCGCTTTCTCCGCCGCCTCGGCGCTGCTGAAGAAAAGACAGTTTTTCTGCATCGGCGCTTTGACCGGGCAAATTGGGCGGCAATAGATACCGGTTGAGGTCACGCCCACAAAGAAAACGCCGTCGAAGCGGGTATCACGTGAGGTCAGCGCCTGATAGGCAATGTCGGGATCGAGCATGGCATTTCTCCGGTAAATAAGCGCAGCCTACAGGGGGGAATCCCGGCAGACTGGCTGTTTTCGGACAGTACAACAGTTTATAACCATGACCGAAAACAGCCAGTCAGGCTGATGAAAAGTGCGATACTGGACGACGGAACCGTGACGGGAGAATCACCATGTACTACTTCAAACAGATAGTTACCCCGGTGGGCGAGCTGAAGCTGGTCGCCAGCGATATCGGCCTGGCGGGGATTTTGTGGGAAAACGACGATCCAAAACGCACCCGGTTTTTACCTCAAACGCGCAATGACGATCATCCCATTCTGATCGAAACCGCGCGTCAGCTCAGCGAGTACTTTACCGGTGCGCGACGCTGTTTTGCGTTGCCGTTCGACATGGTCGGCACCGACTTTCAGAAAAAAGTCTGGCAGGCGCTGGTGGCGATACCGTTTGGTGAGACGCGCAGCTACAGCCAGATTGCACGGGAGATCGGCCATCCACAGGCGGTGCGCGCGGTCGGCGCGGCCAACGGCCGTAATCCACTTTCCATTGTCGCACCGTGCCATCGCGTGATCGGTGCCAACGGCAAGCTGACCGGCTTTGCGGGCGGCCTGGAGACCAAAGCTTTCCTGCTGGCACTGGAAGCGCCGCAGAAAACGCTGGTGCTGGCAGATGAAACGCAGACGGGCAGGGTCGGTGCTGTAACGCAGGCAGAGTAAAAATCTCACGACACAGTGTGGCTTTTCCGTTATCGTGTTTAGCATATAAAACACGACGGCGGATTCATCGCCAAAATTCGCCTCCGCAGGTGATTTTCGTTAATTAGACAAAACGAGAGCTGTGTCATGAGTGTAATGTTCGATCCTGAAAGCGCCGTTTATCCTTTTCCGCCGAAACCCGCCCGCCTGAGTGACGATGAGAAGACGTTTTACCGTGAGAAAATCAAAGCGCTGCTGAAAGCGCGAAACGCGGTGATGGTGGCGCACTATTACACCGATCCGGAAATTCAGGCGCTGGCGGAAGAGACAGGCGGCTGCGTCTCCGACTCGCTGGAGATGGCGCGTTTCGGCAGCAATCATTCGGCGACCACGCTGCTGGTGGCGGGCGTGCGCTTTATGGGTGAAACCGCCAAAATCCTCAGCCCCGAAAAAACCGTGCTGATGCCGACCCTGCAGGCGGAGTGTTCACTGGATCTCGGCTGTCCCATTGAAGAGTTTAACGCCTTCTGTGATGCGCATCCCGATCGCACCGTGGTGGTCTATGCCAATACCTCGGCGGCCGTCAAAGCCCGCGCCGACTGGGTGGTCACTTCCAGCATTGCGGTAGAGCTGATTGAGCATCTCGACAGTCTCGGCGAAAAGATCATCTGGGCACCGGATCGTCACCTTGGTCGCTATGTTACCCGGATGTCGGGTGCAGATGTGTTGTGCTGGCAGGGCGCCTGCATTGTGCATGA
>Ga0213822_1000249_pt1 | contig 48206 bp, 49 predicted proteins | sample MC6MC0908MG_FD_179872 | JGI IMG/M metagenome (GOLD analysis project Ga0213822, IMG submission 179872) | Enriched soil aggregate microbial communities from Iowa State University, Ames, United States - MC6-MC0908-MG | ecosystem: Environmental > Terrestrial > Soil > Unclassified | place: USA: Iowa... | reverse complement strand
CGGATGTGATATTCAGTAGACTTTTCTGTGGATGCTGCTCCGCTGCATTGTTTACAAGGATATCAAGCTTACTAAATTGATCAATGGTTTTATGAACAATCTCCTTACAAAAGTCTTCATTTCCGATATCACCCGCAAATAGGAGACAGCTGCGACCTTCGGCTTCGATGAGCTGCTTTGTTTCCTCGGCATCTTGATGTTCCTCTAAATATACAACCGCAACATCCGCACCTTCTTTGGCAAAATAAATAGCAACTGATTTTCCAATTCCGCTATCGCCCCCAGTAATAATGGCCGTTTTTCCAGTTAATTTTCCCCCAGCCCTATAATTGGGGTCTACAGAAATTGGAAGAGGATTCATTTCACTTTCCACTCCAGGCTGATGGTTTTGATGCTGTGGTGGGAATGTCTGCTTTTGTTGATTTTGATTGTTGCTCATTTACTAAAACCTCCGTGACTTTATTCATTTGTTAGTTTTAGATAAATGAGTCAAATTATGAATAAAAAAGGCAATAAGGATCATCTTCCTTATGCCTTGTATATCATCGATAATTGATGAATTGGACATCGATGCTAAGGTCCGCTTCACGTATCAAAGAGATAATTTTTTGTAAATCATCTCGGTTTTTACCGCTGACACGGACTTGATCGTCCTGCACCTGACTTTTCACTTTTACACCGCTATTTTTAATAATCGTATTAATTTTTTTGGCATTATCTTTATCGATTCCTTGGGCAAGTTTAGCTCTTTGACGAACTGTGCCTCCTGATGCCTTTTCAATTTTTCCATAATCAAGATTTTTAACAGGAATGCCTCTTTTGAATAATTTTCCAAACAATACATCCTTTAATTGATCCAATTTATATTCGTCATCGGAAATGAGGACAAGTTCCTCTTTATCAAGCGAAACTTCACTTTTACTGCCTTTAAAATCGTAGCGGGTGCCAATTTCTTTCATAGTTTGCGCAATCGCATTAGTGACTTCAGAAAAGTCAACTTTGGATACAATATCAAATGAGCTATCTTTCGACATACCATTACCTCCATTTTTTCTTAAAAGTAGGGTTCGTCCCCCTGCTAAAGTTTCCCTTTATGGCTATATTATAGTAAAATATAGCAGTTCAAACAAGAAGTGAAAAGCGGAAGCGCCTTCGGAACAAGCACAGCTTGTTCCGAAGGAGATTACTCAAAGAAGCTTTCCTTAGTGTTCAGGGGCTTTTGACTCGATCCCCTAGGCGATGGAGCTAGACATTAATCAAATTAAAAGAAAGTATTCAAATATTTTTGGAAAAATCTCCGAAAAAAGAAAAGGGGAGTAATATATGTTACTTAAGGAACTTATAGGTCAAACAATCACTCTTACTGTTGCACGAAAAGCTGATTTCGGCTATTTTTTAACAGATGGTAATGAGGATGTTTTGCTCCATATTAATCAAGCACAACAAGAATTAGCAGAAGGTGATCAAATCGAAGTCTTCTTATATGTGGATTCACAAGGGAGAATCTCTGCTTCGACGATTATACCGGAAATTTCTGTTGGAAGTTATGGATGGGTCAAGGTTACTGATGCGAACCCGAAAATCGGCGTCTTTTTAAATATTGGTCTGCCGAAAGATATTTTGTTGGGTGCAGATGACCTTCCTGCCCATCAATCAGTTTGGCCGAATCCAGGGGATTTAGTCTATATTACTTTAAGAGTAAATCGCAATAATCTTATTTATGCAAAGCTGGCGAGTGATCAAGTTATTCAATCCATTTCAGTCAAAGCAACTAGAAAAGATTTTAACAAAAATGTACAAGGACATATTTACCGGACTGCGAAGGTGGGAAGCTGGGTTTACACGATTGAAGGCTATAAAGGATTTATTCATGAATCACAGCGCGGGAAAGAGCCCCGTTTAGGCGAAAAAATAGAAGGTCGGGTTATTGACGTCAAGGAAGATGGAACGATAAACGTTTCCTTGCTTGCAAGAAAAGAGGAATCACAAGATCTGGATGCAGCTAGAATTTACGAGTATTTAATGAGTAGAAATGGCGCGATGCCGTATAACGATAAAAGTATGCCCGAAGATATTCAAGAACGGTTTGGCTTAAGCAAAGGGGCATTTAAACGTGCTCTCGGAAAGCTGATGAAAGAGGGTAAAGTATATCAAGAAGGCAGCTGGACTTATGTGAAAAAAGATTAACGAATTTTTTACATACTCTTTTTCTTTATGATTACAATAAAGATTGCAAGGAATATTGAAAGGAGTACAAATATGCCGCACACTACTGATAATGATAAAAAAGCAAAAGACAATAATGCTCTTCACCACGAAAAGAATATGATACGTGAAAAAAATCGTCAGGCTGGGAAAAATCAATACTCAAAGAAAACAGATCAAAAATAATAAGAGTGAGGTGCCAGATTACTGACACCTCACTCTTTTTTATAATCATTTATGATGGCAGTTGGTTTAAAAAGAATATAGAAATAGTACCCGCACCTGTATGAGCCCCAATGGCTGAGCCGATCGAAGAGATATAAACCTCTTTAGGATGAAACTCTTCTTCTATCATCGCTTTTACTTCTAGTGCTGTTTCTTCATTATCAGCATGGCTGATCCCAATTACTTGCTCCTGTAATTTCGACCCACGTTCGTTCATGATTTCGATTAATCGCCGTAACACTTTCTTTTTTCCTCTGATTTTCTCAATCGGAACGAGTTTCCCGTCTTCCATATTTAAGATGGGCTTAATATTTAATAATCCACCTAAAAATGCGGAAGCTTTCGAAACCCTCCCGCCTTTTGCTAAATAATCTAAATCATCAACGGTAAAAATATGCTCCATATGCTGGCTTCTAAACAGAACATCTTCTAAGATTTCTTCTTTTGCTGCATTATTTGAAGCGAGCCTAGCAGCTTCTTGAACGACAAGGCCAAATCCAAGCGAAGCACATTTCGTATCCACAATCGTTAATTGAAAGTTTGGATATTTTTCCTTCACTTGGTCAAGAATCATAACAGCGGTTGAATATGTACCGGATAACTCAGAAGAAAAGGCAATGTAGATTCCATCTTCATTCTTTTCCGCCATTTCTGTAAAAACTTCCTCAAACAAAAGGGGAGACACTTGAGATGTTTTTGGAACAACACCGCTGCGGATGGCATCATAGACAGTTTTCGGATCAATCGTTTTTACATCTTCATATTCTTGTTCATTAATTTCAACCTTCAAGGGAAATAAGTGAACACGCTTTTCTTCATAAAAATTTTTGGGTAAATCGCATGCGCTGTCAGCGAGTATCTTTACCGGCATGAAGCTCACCTGCTTTCACAACTTATATCTTTTATTTCAGTTTATCGGTTTAGACTTAAAAATACAATTACCTAATTGGAGATTTAAAAGGAGGAATACCAATGATTTGGCTCCAAACGAAAAAAATATTTATTGTTATAGTCGGTGCATTATTAAATGCGCTTGCCATGAATTTTTTTCTCATCCCCGCTAATGTTTATTCCAGCGGTTTTACAGGAATTGCGCAACTACTTTCGAAGGTTATTAGTGATTATACACCAATTCATGTTTCGATGGGTTTTTTATTACTTGTGCTCAATATTCCTGTAGCAATACTTGGGTGGAAAAAGGTAGGTAAATCTTTTACATTTTATAGTTTTATAAGTGTTGTACTTTCGTCTTTATTTCTCACAATAATTCCAGTCTACAAATTTTCACATGATATTTTACTTAATGCTGTATTTGGTGGTGTCATTCAAGCAATTGGGGTTGGAATTACCTTAAAATGGGGAGCTTCCACTGGCGGTGTCGATATTATCGCTATGGTTTTATCAAGGATGAAGGATAAACCGGTAGGACCGTATATGTTTGTATTAAATGGAATCATCGTTATGACTGCTGGTTTTCTTTATGGTTGGGAAAAAGCACTTTATACACTCGTTACTTTATACACCTCGACAAGAGTGATTGATGCAATCCATACAAGGCATGCAAAGCTGACAGCGATGATTATCACCAAAAAAGCCGAGGAACTCAAAAAAGCAATTCATGCTTCACTTGTTAGAGGCATCACCATGATTCCCGCAAAAGGGGCATTTTCTAATGAAACAAAAGATATGCTAATGATTGTCATTACCCGCTATGAACTTTATTATTTGGAACGAATCATTAAAGAAGTGGATCCCCTTGCCTTTACGAATATTGTCCAGACTACATCGGTCTATGGATTTTTTCGAAGAGATTAAAAAGAAAAGCGGAAGCGCCTTGGTCAGCCCCGAATAGCATAAGACGAGCCGGTGAGAAGGTTGTTTTTTAACCTTCTTGCCGGATTGGCTTAGACCAGAGAGGGGCTAGGCGCTGCAGCTAGACATGAAAGAAAAGCGGAAGCGCGGTAAAAAGGCGCTTTCGCTTTTCTATTTGCAGCTATTGAATCTGATCAAGCTCTTGTTGCATCTGTTGGAGCTGGGTTTGCTCTGCTACAGTCGAGTTTGCAAATGCAGAACTAAGTGCATTTTTTGCTTTTGCGACTGCAGGATCAAGATCATTTGGGGAAGCAGACTTCGCCATCTCCACAAATCTCCGTGCTTCCTGGAATAATTGGTTTCCCATGTTAAATTCCTCCAAGCGAGGAGTCGTGCACATTGGCCATTTTCTGAGCTTCCGCTTCAGCGTAGGTCATGTGATAAGGAATCCGTTCGGCATGCTTGTTAATGGAATCCTTTCCTTGCTGGACAAAGCGTTTCGATTTGTTGGATCTACCCATTAGAATCCCTCCAATATGCTAAAAAGCTCATATTGAAACAGCAGCGCTGCCTCAAAAAATAGTATGCTCCAAATAGGGGGTGTTCAATTAGGTAAACAATGGCGAAAACATGTGATTATTTTATCCCGTTATAACGGGCAGTAAGACAAGGCTTCACTTAATATTTAACAAGTCTGCCAAATATTTCCCAACGCCATCTTCTTCATTACTCAAGGTCACTTCATTGGCGATATTCTTAACTTGTTCAATCGCATTTCCCATTGCAATCCCATGCCCGGCATATTCAAGCATTTCCAAATCATTATCCTCATCACCAAATGCAATAATCCTTTCAGCTGGTATTCCATAGTAATCTGCAGCCTTTTTCAAGCCTACAGCCTTGTTTAAACCAACCTTAATGATTTCGATAACATGCCATGGGGCCGCCCAGCTTCGTTGCTCAATCACTTCAGCATGCACCTGAGATAAATGGTCACGAATCTGTTTAAGCTGATTTTCCTCTGTATGGATCAGCATACTTGTAGGTGAATCGTTTAGAAAATTTTGAAGATCACCGGTGGTGATTTTTGGATTGCCATATCTAAAAATATCTAAAAGCTTTTCATCGTGGTAATGGAAATAAACATCGTCCATCACTTCGGCAATAATATTGTGAAAATGAAAGCTTCTGCAAGCCTCTACAATGTCTTTTGCCACTTTAACATCAAGCGGCTCATGATAAAATCCCCAGCTAGACTGTCGTGGGTGGTGCATAAAGGCTCCGTTAAAATTAACAATCGGTGTGTCCAGTTCCAATTCCCGATAATACATTTCACTGGAACGATAAGGTCTTCCTGTGGCAATCATGACAATATGGCCTTCCGCTCTTGCTTTTTGAATTATTTCCTTATTTTTTATGGAAATTGTTTTATCGTCTTTTAATAATGTTCCATCTAAATCTAATGCGATTAAATGTTTCTCTGTCATATGAACTCCTTCTTATTTTGAATTTTCATTAGTAAATAATAAATGCAATGCTTTAGGAAAAAATTTGTCTGCATGATACACTACATTTATGATAAGTTTTCATAATGGATGGAAATCTTTATTCTATATTTACTATGTTAACAATTTTATATCTAAACTGTAAAAAAATTCACACCAAAAGCCATTAAAAAACTATATACTTTTTATGTGTCTATCGGAAGTGGATTTATTTACTTGCTTTTTGGAAATTGTAATAAAAACATTCCATGAAGTAAATACCAAAATAATAAGGAGTGAATCCATATGAATGAAGAATTAAAAGAAAATATTATGGGCGCATTAGAGTTAGTTATTGACCCTGAGCTAGGCGTAGACATTGTTAACTTGGGTTTAGTTTATAATGTTGAAATGAATGATGAAGGTATGGCCACGATTACAATGACGTTAACTGCAATGGGCTGTCCACTTGCTGGGACAATAGTGGACCAAGTGAAAAGAGCTCTGGTAGACATCCCCGAGATAAATGATACAGAAGTAAATATCGTTTGGAACCCTCCTTGGAATAAGGACATGATGTCACGCTATGCGAAAATCGCTTTAGGTATTCGCTAAGGAGGCAAAAAACATATGAAAAACAAAGTGATTTTAGTTAGCTCGAACCAGCTGGGCAGGGGCGATCAACTACTTGGTGAGAATATCCTTGAAACATTTTTTACGATTTTAAAGCAAAAAGAAGAGCTTCCTGCAGCTGTTTTTTGTATGAACAGCGGGGTATTAACGATGACCGAAGATTCATTTGTTTCCGTTCATTTAAAGGAATTGGAAGCGAAAGGTGTCGATATATTAGCATGTAAAACATGTGCTGATCATTATGAAGTAACAGAAATATTGACGGTTGGTAAAATTAGCGGAATGGGTGACTTTATTGATCTGGCAGCAAAATATGAGGTAATAACCATTTCTTAAAAACAGCGGAGCTCCTGCTGTTTTTTTTTTTTACTTCACAAAATATAACATATATAACTGTAGGTTGTGAGATAGTTCACTTTTTTCAAACATAATCACCTTTATAATACAGAGTATTAAGGCTGATTGAGTTTGAAATAACAGTTTTAGGAGGCGTTCAATTTGTCTTTTAATCGAGATTTTAATAAAGATCCATTCATCGTGATATGGGAGCTGACACGTGCATGCCAATTAAAATGTCTGCATTGCCGTGCAGATGCACAATACACAAGGGATCCGCGCGAACTATCCTTTAAAGAAGGGAAGAATCTAATTGATCAAATATATGATATGAATAACCCAATCCTCGTTTTTACCGGCGGGGACCCTTTGATGAGGGAAGATATCTTTGATATTGCTAAATATGCTGTGGAAAAGGGCGTAAGGGTATCAATGACACCCAGTGCTACTCCAAATGTAACGAAAGAAGCAATTCAAAAAGCTAAAGAAGTTGGTCTTTCTCGCTGGGCGTTTAGTATTGACGGACCTACGGCAGAAATCCATGACCATTTCCGTGGAACGGCTGGTTCTTATGATCTCACAATGGAACGAATAAAATATTTACATGAGCTTGAAATTCCGATTCAGATTAATACCGTTATTTCTAGATATAATGTTGAATACCTCGATGAGATGGCAAAAATGGTAGAAGAATTGAATTGTGTACTTTGGAGCGTCTTTTTCCTTGTCCCAACTGGAAGAGGACAAGTGTCGGATATGATTTCTCCTGTTGAACATGAAAAGGTACTTAGATGGCTTTATGATCTTAGTAAACGGGTATCATTTGATATTAAAACGACAGAAGCTATGCATTACCGCCGTGTAGTTATTCAACAAAAAATGCGTGAAGCAAAAGCACAGACAAATGAAATCGACTATTTAAGTGCCTTAACTGAAAAAGGGTTAACCGGGTCCATTGATGGTCTTGGACGTGCACCTAAAGGTGTGAATGATGGAAATGGCTTTGTGTTTATTTCCCATATTGGTGATGTTTATCCCAGCGGTCTTTTACCAGTTAAGGCTGGAAATGTTCGTGAAACACCGTTAGCAGAAATTTACCGTGAATCACCAATCTTTAAGGCATTAAGAAATCCTGACGAATTTAAGGGTAAATGTGGTGTGTGTGAATTCCGTTATGTTTGTGGAGGTTCAAGATCAAGGGCATATGCCATGACAGGTGATTACCTTGAAAGTGAACCATTCTGTGTCTACATTCCAAAGGCCTTAAGAGAGAAGCAGGGACAGTAAGAAAAAATCTAGCATAAAAATTCAAGGCTGTCTTCTGATTGTTAGACAGCCTTGAAAAAAGGACGGAGGAATCCGTCTTATTCTATATTACAGTAAATTGCTGAGCAATTTTCACAGCCGATTTCATCCTTTAAATATTGCAGATCCAAAATCGAAATTTTCCCTTTTTTAATATTAATAATCTTATCCCGTTTTAGCTCACTGAGGATCCGATTTGTACTTTCACGAGAGGTACCACAGAAGTTCGCCAGTTCTTGATTGGTTAATGGCAGGTCAATTAAGATCTCATTGCCTTTTGGGATTCCATAGCTGTTGGACATCCGAATAAGCGTAGAAAATAAGGCGCCGCGTTTCCCATTTAAGACAAGGTCGCGAAATTTAGTTTGCGTTTTACGAAAATGATCACTCATCCATTTCATGAACTCAAAGGCAAGCTTACTATTTTGGAAAATTTCACTTTCAATCACATCTTTTTTTATCGCAGCAATTTCTCCTTCTTCAAGCACCTTAGCACTTAATAAATATCGTGGATTGTCTGTAAATAGCGTTAATTCACCACAAATATCATTAGCGCTACAAATTCTTAACGATAGTTCACGGCCGTCTGATGTAATTTTACTGATTTGAATTTTGCCAGAAATAATAATGTAAAGATCCTCTGCTGCCATGCCTTCTTGAAATAGGTAGCTGCCTCTTTCACTTTTAAATTTTCGGTCAGCAAATTTAAGTAATTCTTTTATCTCAATGGAATGGGTTGGCTTCATTGTGGCCATCATTTAATTCACCTCTAGAACATTTCCTAACCCAGTCAATTTTCCAATAAGTTAGGTTTCGTTATGTATATTTTATCTCAATAAAATGGAGTAAACAATGACAATGCAGTGAAAACTTCAGCGGATAATGAAAAAACATATGTAAAAATTGTATTATAAAATGGATGTAAATGAATATAAAGTGGATATTGATTTCCAAAATCAATCTTTTATTCATGTACAAACATCTGTTAAGATAAGAATATTCATAAAAAGTATTTTAATAGTGAATAAAGTAACAGTTTTTTTAGTAAAACCCTGATACACTAAGAATAAAAAGCTTCTTTGAAAATAATGGAGTTGATACGAATGGAAAAAACCATTATTAAAGACAAATTAAATAGACCTTTACGTGACTTAAGAATTTCTGTCATAGATCGCTGTAATTTTCGCTGCCAATACTGTATGCCAGCAGACCAATTCGGTCCGGACTTTGAATTTCTTCCTCGAAGCGCCTTGCTGACGTATGAAGAAATTGAACGCCTAGGAAAAATATTTGTTGGTTTAGGAGTGGAAAAAATCCGCTTAACAGGCGGTGAACCACTGCTTCGCAAGGATATGCCGATTCTTGTCAAAAAACTCTCTGCTATTGACGGTATAAGAGACATAGGTTTAACAACAAATGGCGTTCTTTTGCCGAAATTGGCTGGTGAATTAAAAGCTGCAGGTCTTAAAAGAGTAAATGTCAGCCTTGATACCCTAAACGATGAATTGTTTGGACAAATTAATGGACGCCAGGTTGGCACGGGTCCTGTATTAGATGGGATTGAAGCGGCAAAACAGGCGGGCCTTGGGGTTAAAATTAACATGGTAGTAAAAAAAGGTCTAAATGATACTGAAATTATTCCAATGGCAGAATACTGCAAAAACCACGGCTTAGAGCTTCGGTATATCGAGTTCATGGATGTTGGCTCGACAAACGGCTGGAAAATGGATGATGTTATTACCAAAAAACAGATTTATCATCTATTGAAAGACCATTTTGAGCTGGAGCCTATTGACCCTGCTTATTTTGGGGAAGTGGCAAAGCTTTATCGTTATAAAGATACTGACGTGAATGTAGGTTTTATTACCTCCGTTTCAGAGTCGTTCTGTTCAAGCTGCACTCGATCCCGACTTTCAGCAAATGGTCAGATTTTTACCTGTTTATTTAATGGAAATGGCCATGATATTCGGAATTTCATGAGAAATGGGGCTACGGATGAGCAAATAGCTGAGCGGATTACAGCTATTTGGAATGGCCGAGATGATAGATATTCGGATGAAAGAACAGCGGAAACAAATAAAAATCGTAAAAAGATCGAAATGTCTTATATTGGCGGTTAACTTGAAAAGAGGAAGCGCCCATTTAGCAAAGTACTAGCTGCTGCGCGCTCCTCGAAAAAGCTAACGACTTTCCTTCGTGCGAGGTATCGCTTCCGAAGCTAATTCTTATGGAGCTAGATAGTTATCAAAGTTCAGTAATATAGATACTCATTTTATAAAGATCAACAGCCCGCTTATAGAAAGCGGGCTGTTGGTCTTTATGCAATATATCGAGGGAATAAAATATTGTTTTCAAGATGGACATGCATGAAGGTTAATCCTTCTAATGCTTCCAAGCGTGCATAAACTAAACGGTACGTACCACAGGCATCTAGCGGAAGTTCATAGTCAGATGTTACTTCACGGATTTGTCTTAAAATCTCACCTGCATGGTCGTGTTCCTTTTCAAGCTCTGCAATCATCGCAATCGCTTCTTTACGATTTTCAACAGTTCCGTCGGTCATCTGCTTAATTAACGGGAATACGATAGCTTCTTCTTTTTCCATATGCTCAAGTAATTCTTTTTTAAATTCATAAAAGAGTTCATTCACTTTTAATAACTCAGGATGGTTGGCGCCGTGTACACGTGATACCTTCGTTACATATGGGCTAAGCATTGATAACTCTTCTTCAGATACACGGTGGTAATTTGAAATAACATGATCTATGATTGTATTTGAATCAGATTCGGTCCAAACCGCTACATCTTTTTCTGCATTCTCGTATGTCTCAAAAACAATTTTTAATTCTTCTAATAAATTTTCCATATTAAGCTCGTTTTGAGCAACAGCTTGTGATAATGGAATGTTCCCGCCGCAGCAGAAATCGATGCGGTTCTTTTTGAATACATCACTTGTTTTTGGTAATTCGTTAACAATATCTTTAACTAATGAATTCTCAGTAATTGTGAAAGTCATGAAAAATCCTCCTTAAAATTTTTTAAAGGTAGTTTATTTCTGACTTAAGCATAATTGAAAACAAATATTAATTAGGTGACCTGCATCACACTTTCGCTATGATTTAATTTATTCCTTATTTTGTGACATTTGATATGTTAGCAGGTTTTCTATAGGCTTATAATAAATATTAGATATTTAAAATTTTATACATAAAAAAAATTACCAGTATTAGGCGGGAGCTGATGCAGTTTGTTAGAAAGAAGAATACCGATTCCAATTGGTGAAGCAGTCCAAAAAATAATGGAACATCAAATACATGGTGTAACGGAACATGTTTCGATAAATGAGAGTTTTGGCCGTTTTTTATCAGAGGATTTAATTGCGACCAGCGACGTGCCTCACTTTGATCGGGCACCTTACGATGGCTTTGCCGTCAGATCCATCGATACTCTTGAGGCAACACAGTCCAATCCAGTCGAATTTGAGGTAATTGACCATCTTGGTGCCGGATTGGTTTCAACAAAGATTGTCGGTCAAAATCAAGCAGTTCGAATCATGACAGGGGCAATGATGCCGGAAGGAACCGATGCAGTCGTCATGTTTGAAGTTGCAAAAGACTACGAAAAAAACGGAAAACCTTTTATGTCGATAAAACGAAGATTTAACAAGGGGGATAATGTTTCCTTAAAAGGTGAAGACGCGAAAAAAGGTGAAGTCTTAGTAAAAAAAGGAACATTGATTAATCCCGGCATTCAAGCCATGCTTGCAACTTTCGGCTATAAGAATGTACCCGTGGCAAAAAAACCACTTGTCGGTCTGTTTGCGACTGGAACAGAGCTTTTAGAAGTGGAAGAAGAATTAGTGCCAGGAAAAATTCGCAATAGCAATTCCCATATGATTGCTGCCCAAATAGAAAGGGCAGGGGGGACTGTTCATTATTTTGGTAAGTTGCCTGATGATTTTGATACATGTTTTGAAGCAGTAAAAAACACTTTGAATAAGGTAGATTTGTTAATTACGACCGGAGGTGTATCGGTTGGAGATTTTGACTACCTTCCGGCAATCTATAAAAAACTGGGTGCAGAGGTATTCTTTAATAAAGTGGCAATGCGACCAGGAAGTGTTACGACGGTAGCTCAATTTAATAATAAAATTCTGTTTGGGCTTTCAGGGAACCCTTCTGCCTGTTATGTCGGCTTTGAATTGTATGCACGGCCGATTATTCGCGGACTACTTTTTTCAGAAAAACCGCACTTACGGAGAGAGAAAGCAGTCTTAGAGGTTGACTTTTTAAAAGCAAATCCATTTACGAGATTGGTACGCAGCTCGGTATTTATCGAGGATGGAAGGTTAAGAGTTACTCCGAGCGGACTAGATAAGTCAAATATTATTATGAGTCTTTCAGGTGCAAATTCCTTAACGATTCTTCCTGGTGGAACGCGTGGATTTACTGCTGGAAGCGAGGTAGATGTTCTTTTACTTGAGGACCAGGTCGGCAGTGAGTGGCCTTGGTAAAGCCAGTAGTATTTCAAGTAGTAGGATATCAAAATAGTGGGAAGACAACTTTTACAACAAAGCTTATTAAAGCACTAAAGGATCGTAGTTTAAAAACGGTGACCATTAAACATCATGGCCATGGGGGGAAACCGGATGCAGCGGATCAAAAGGATTCAAGCAAACACCTTTCAGCAGGTGCGATTGCATCAATTGTTGAAGGAGATGGCAGACTGCTTCTTCAGGCTGAAAACTTTCAACACAGTCTTGAAAAACAGATTGAGTTGCTAAAATTGTTCTATCCAGATGTAATATTAATTGAGGGTTATAAGCAGGAAAATTATCCAAAGCTATTGTTAGTAAGAGATAAACAGGACCTGATTTTATTAGAAACGGTGAAAAATGTTATGGCGGTGGTATACTGGATGGAAGAGATGAGGGATATGATTACAGCAAAATGGAGTATACCTTCCTTTCTAATTGATGATGAAGCAGCTATTATCTGGATAGCAGAATCCATCCAAAGACTTGAAAAATAGATGAACAAAATTAATAAAATTGCCATACAAATTATTTACCAATAGACTGATCGGTTTTTACCGTTCAGTCTATTTTAATGAAAAATATTATTGAATTTATTTTTCGTTGGCATCAAATATTAAAATTATTTCTTCTGAATAGGTTTCCTGAATGGCTAATCATAACCCGCTTTTAAGGAATACCTAATTATAATAACTTAGTTAATTATTCCTAATGAATAATGTATTTAACATAATGTAATTTCAATCATTTTGTGAATTGGAGATGTAATCAGAAGGAAGTTTGTCCTATATGTGATTCTCTTCACTTATTTTTCCGATACGCTATTTTATAGTAATGATATGAAGGAAAAAGGAGGGAAAGAAATGAAGTTATTTATACCGAAACAACATGGTGCTTGGGCAATGCTGATCATCCCTTTTTGGTTGGGTGTTGTCGATGGGGGATTTTTGTGGCAGCATCTCCTGTTATTTATTGGCTGGCTCCTATTGTACTTAGCAACCTATCCGATGCTCCTTTTATTTAAAAAGAAAAAGATTCCTTTTTATACAAAGTGGACGCTTATTTATATGATACCGGCTTTATTACTACTACTGATCCCATTCCTGGAAAGGCCTGCCATCATCTTTTTTGGTCTTTTGATGCTCCCGTTTTTTATAATCAATGCTTACTATACCTCGAAAAATCAAGATCGTGCTTTTATGAATGATTTGAGTGCTATATTTGCTTTTTGTATTGCCGGTTTGGCAAGCAGTTATTTAGTGCGGGGTGTGGTTACGCCTGAGACAATTCTTTTTCCTTTTTTAGCATCCGTGGTCTTTTTTATTGGCTGTACCTTTTATGTAAAATCAATGATAAGGGAAAAGAATAATACAAACTTTAAATTGTTTTCTTGGGCTTACCATCTGCTGCTCGTCATTACTTGGGCCGCAAGTGGCTTTTGGATTGCGGCACTTGCCTATATTCCGAGTTTGCTTCGAGCAATCCTTTTTTATGGAAAGAATTTATCTGCAAAACAAGTTGGAATATACGAAATCATGAATTCAGCCATTTTTTTCATTATCATTGCCATACAAATAGTTTTACTTAAATAAAAAATCGGTCATAAAATTGACCGATTTTTTTCCGTATTAAGATCGAACTAATCAACTTTACAAATTTCAATTGGGCAATCCTCACAATCGATTTCTCGTTTTAAATAATCTATGTTATGAATGGTAATTGTTCCTTTATCGATTGAAATAATCCCAGCTTTTCTTAAATCACTAAGTAGACGATTTACGACTTCACGTGAGGTACCGCAGAAATTTGCCAACTCTTGATTTGTTAAAGGTAATTCAATCATGATTCCTTTATTCGTTTTAATCCCATAACTGTTACTTATTCGAATTAAGGTTGAATATAATGCTCCTTTTTTTCCGTGAAGGACCAAATCACGAAACTTGGTTTGTGTTTTCCGGTATTGCAGACTCATCCATTTTATGAATTCAAAGGAAAGAGAGAGATTTTGTGAAAGTTTTTCCTCTAACACATCCTTCATGATAACAGCGACTTCACCACTCTCAACGACACGAGCACTTAATAAATATTTAGAAGAAGGGGAGAATAAATTTAATTCACCAACAAAGTCTCCTTTTGAGCACATTCTTAGTGTGAGTTCTCTGCCATCAGGAATAATTTTACTAATTTGAAGAATACCGCTTTGCACGATAAACAATTCATCGGCGCACGATCCTTCTTGAAAAAGAAAAGTCCCTTTTTCAATCTTCTTAATATGATGAACCGTATCAAAGAGATGGGACAATGTTACGGGCATTTCTTTAACTGACTGCATACAAATAACCACCTTTAAAGGTACAAATGAATTTTAAAAAATAAATGCCAGTTAAGATTGGATTTGCAGGATATTACTATTATTATATTGTTAACAAAGAATATTTAGCAATAAATGTGGAATAAATTCATACAATCGTCAAAAAATGAATCATTCGTGACATATTTCTTAGGAAATAATGTCGATATGTGATGGGATTTGAAAGAAATTCCTATAATGGACAAATTCAAAATGGCAATAATAAAGATGTAGATGATAAGGAGGGAAAAATGTGGGACAAAATCATCAGTTTAAATCAGGTAAAAAGGCTCCGAATAATGGTGTGTATATAGAAATTGGTGAAACCGGAGATAATGTGCTGAATCCTAAAAAAATAAAGCTTAAAGCAGGAGATCCATTTCCCGAGACATCTAATCATAACCGCGTTTGGACATATCAACGGAAACCTTAATATTACTTGCTCTTTTTTTGGAAAGTCATCCATCACGGGTGACTTTTTCCCTGTTCAAAATTTTACTTCTATTTATAGATTGTTTTATAATAAAAATATATAGGTCAAAAATGGTCAAATGAGGAGTGAGAAAAGTGGACTTAAACCGAATGACTGAGCGTTTACAAAAAGGGATTATGGATGCACAGGCCTTAGCGGTGAAAGAAAATCATCAAGAAATTGATGAACCTCATTTATTTTTATCGCTCATGGATCAAGAGGACAGTCTCATTACTTCTATTTTAGAGAAAGCAGGTTTGCCGTCTGAGAAAGTAAAGAAAATCCTTATGGAATCCTTGGCTAAAAAACCTCAAGTTACCGGGAGCGGGGTTGAACAGGGGAAACTCTATATTACGGCAAAGCTGCAAAAAATACTGGTAAGTGCAGAGGAGTTTGCCTCGAAATTCGACGATGAATATATTTCAGTTGAGCATTTTCTATTAGCTGCATCCTATGCCAATAATTCAGAAATGAAAAAAATGATCCAAGCACTTGGAAAAACACCAGAAACTATTTTAAAAGCTATAAAAGAAATAAGGGGGAACCAAAGAGTGACATCACAAAATCCCGAAGCAGGATATGATGCTCTTAAAAAATACGGAAGAGACCTCGTTGCCGAAGTGAAATCAGGTAAAATGGATCCAGTCATCGGCAGGGATACTGAAATTCGCAATGTGATTCGGATTTTATCGAGAAAGACAAAGAACAATCCAGTATTAATTGGCGAACCAGGGGTTGGGAAAACAGCGATTGTTGAAGGACTTGCACAAAGAATTGTCAGAAAAGACGTTCCAGAAGGCTTGAAGGATAAAACGATTTTTTCACTTGATATGAGTGCTTTAATCGCCGGGGCAAAATTTAGAGGTGAGTTTGAAGAGAGGCTGAAGGCAGTTTTAAATGAAATTAAAAAAAGCGAAGGGCAAATTTTGTTGTTCATTGATGAAATTCATACAATTGTTGGTGCAGGAAAAACCGAAGGTGCGATGGATGCCGGTAATATGTTAAAGCCGATGCTTGCACGTGGGGAACTTCATTGCATTGGAGCAACCACACTTGATGAACACAGGAAATATATTGAAAAAGATCCTGCTCTTGAACGGAGATTTCAACAGGTGCTTGTCCAAGAACCGAATGTTGAAGATACAATTTCAATATTAAGAGGCTTAAAAGAACGTTTTGAAGTGCACCATGGTGTAAAAATTCATGATCATGCACTTGTGGCAGCAGCCACTTTATCAGACCGCTATATTACTGACCGATTTTTACCAGACAAAGCGATTGACCTAGTCGATGAAGCGTGTGCCATGATTCGCACTGAAATTGATTCCATGCCAACTGAACTTGATGAAGTGACGCGCAGGGTTATGCAGCTGGAAATTGAAGAGGCAGCATTGAGAAAAGAGAGTGATGAAGGGAGCAAATTAAGACTTGAAGCATTATTAAAGGAACTTGCTGATTTAAAAGAACAGGCAAATACCATGAAAGCAAAATGGCTCCAAGAGAAACAAAACATCCAGAAAGTGCAGGAGAAAAGGGAGCAGCTTGAAAAGCTTCGCCGAGAGCTTCAGCAGGCAGAAGATAAATATGATTTAAACCGGGCTGCTGAACTTCGACATGGGCAAATTCCGTTGGCAGAAAAGGAACTGAAAGAATTAGAGGATGGAGCGGCAAAGGATGAGCGATTGCTTCGGGAAGAAGTGACAGGGGAAGAAATTTCGAATATCGTCTCGAGATGGACAGGAATTCCTCTCTCCAAACTTGTTGAAGGTGAAAGAGAGAAGCTATTAAAATTAGAATCCATTTTACATGAAAGAGTAATTGGGCAAGATGAAGCCGTTAACCTCGTAGCTGATGCTGTCCTTCGGGCGCGTGCAGGAATAAAAGACCCAAACCGGCCAATTGGCTCATTTTTATTTTTAGGGCCTACAGGTGTTGGAAAAACAGAGCTGGCAAAGGCGTTAGCGGAGTCTTTATTTGACAGTGAAGAACACATTATTCGTATAGATATGTCGGAATATATGGAAAAGCACGCGGTTTCGCGCCTAATCGGTGCACCTCCAGGTTATGTCGGTTATGAAGAAGGCGGGCAGCTGACGGAAGCTGTACGAAGAAGACCTTATTCAGTTATTTTAATGGATGAAATCGAAAAGGCTCATCCAGAGGTGTTTAATATTCTTTTACAAGCACTTGATGATGGGCGAATCACCGATTCACAAGGCCGGGTAGTAGATTTTAAAAACACAGTTATTATTATGACTTCCAATATCGGCTCACACTTCTTACTTGAACGTAGTGAAAATGAAATTGAAATTTCAGATGGGACAAGAGAAAAAGTAATGAGTCAATTAAGAGCTCATTTTCGTCCGGAATTTTTAAATCGCATTGATGAGACCATTTTATTTAAGCCGTTATCATTAGGAGAAATAAAAAATATTGTTGTCAAAATGATGAAGGAACTGCAAAACAGGCTAAAACAACAGCAGATTGATATTTTGATTAGTGAGGATGCGAAAGAATTTATTGCATTAAATGGATTTGACCCAATCTATGGAGCTAGACCACTTAAAAGGTATATACAAAGAAATATTGAAACAAAGCTCGCACGTGAAATAATAGCTGGACGGATACATGAACAGTCAACAGTTGAAATCGAGAAAGAAGATGGGGAAGTGACATTAAAAGTTCAATAAGCAGAAAAAAAGGTCATCCAAAATATTGGAAGACCTTTTTTCCTATTTTTAGTGTTGTTCAACGGGCTCATTTGGAATTACAGCAGAAGCAATAAAAATTAATATGGTTACCCCTACAGAAACAATAGCACCAGGGATAAATTCAAATTCTGCACCTGGAGTCATGGAACTAACAACATATGTAAGCATTTGCACTAAAAGAAATGACCAGAAAAAAGTCCAAAAGAATCGCACTATTTTTCACCTCTTACTTATTATACATTAATTCTAATAGTACCATACGATTTCAAAAAAATATAGATAATTTCAATGTCTAGTTTTTACTTTTCAAGTTAAATCAGACAAATGGGCAAACTCCCTTTCATCTTTTGTGAAATGGCATACAATATTTTGAGGAAATATGTCAAAGGAGATTTATCGATGGAAAATCGCAATTTTCAGATGGATACCCAATGGAATGTCATTCATTACCCCGAAAAGCCTACAGGATTTGGGATCTTAATCATCGGAGATGAAAGGCATTTTGTGGACGAGAGTAAATGTTTTTGGACACAAAATGAAGGAAAGCTGGCCATAATCAACGAACTAAAAGAAGCAGGGTACACCATTTTTTCCTCAAATCTACATGGGCGAAACTGGGGGAGCGAAAGCGCTATTGAGCTTGCTCAAAGGTTATATCAGCATGTGATACGCAGCGAAATCCTTAATAATAAAATCCATATATTGGCCGAAGGGATGGGGGCGCTGGTCGCAGTCAGATTAATAGAGAAAATGAAGGGGTGTATCAGGTCGGTAATCCTGCTCAACCCGATTCTTTCACTAAAGCACCATCTTGAACAAGAAAGGGAACACAAATTTTTTTATAAAAAATTAATGAGGGAATTAACAGCAGCACATAACATGGATCAGACACGGATTGAAAGTATTATTTTTAACATGGAAGATTTCGTTAATCTTGAGTTTGACTGTCCAGTAAAGATTATTCATGTCCTATCTGGCGGAAAATCATATACGCAATCAAAATTATATCAAAAAATCATCAAGACTCCTGAAATCAATCCTACCTATATTCTTCCGGAAAAAAAAACACAGCTCGGGAAAATATTCATCAAGTTCTTGAACAGTAATGAAACAGTACTGTAAGCAGGGTTCCTCCCCAAAAAGAAATATTTCCTAGGCGAATTGCATAGGATTCAATAAGGCTAGTTTGGGGAGGAAATATTAATGGACAAGGCCATTATTTTTGGAATATACAATTTTATTAGTTTTCATGCATGTAAAACCCTGCTGAATAAAGGTGTAGAGGTAATAGGTATTCAAATAGATGAATCAGATAAAAGTTCATTTTTCGAGGAAAAACGACTTGAGGTGGGAAGGAATGCTAATTTTAGTGAACGTTCTTTATCTGAGTGGGAAAACAGACGAGAAGAAGAAACCGCGCAAACAACTTTAATATTATCAATTTACGATTTATATATGCTGAATAAAGAAACCATTTTACAAAAAGAAAAGATAGCAGGAGCCATTATTCAATTTATGAGGGAGAATAAAAACAATACGAATGTAGCATTCATTCTTCCAATTCAAATGCTTAAGGCTGAACAAGAAAAGACAATCGGTGCTTTTTTAGAGCAGGTAAAGGGTTGTGGGAAAAACACTCAGATGTTTTATTTACCTGCCATCTATGGCCCGTGGCAGCCTCCAGTCTTTTTGTTTCAACAAGCGATTCTTGCTACATTTCAAAAGTCAGAAATCTTAAAAGACGAGAAAGAATGGACAGGTGATATTCTTTATGTTGATGATGCCATAGAAACCCTTATTAAAACGGTAGAAACCGGCAACCCTGGGGGTTTTATGCTGGAAAGCGGTAAGAAGGATTATTGGGCCGAGTGTGCCGCCTATCTTCAAATAGATGAGAAAATCGTACTTGTCAACCGTAATGAACTATTGCAGGTTGGCAATCAAATTGACATAGTTTCTGTGAAAAATATAACACCAATTGCGGATTCTATCTTAAAACAAATGGAACATGTACAGCGTTTGTATCCAAATGGGTAGTAAATGAAATAATAATAATGTCGAATTGTGTTGGTGAAAAGTGGAAATGGAGGAAATTTGTCTTTTCATTTAATAGTTCAAAGGTTAGAATAAAAGGAAAATAGGCGTTTTCTTTACTTGGGTTCAATTTTCAATAAATATAATTTTAGTGATAGGACGAAACATGTGATGGAAGTGGCTGCCGTACAAAGGAGTTGCATAGAATGTTAAACCGTTTCGGAATCATTCTTTTATGTCTTCTTTTACTTGGGGCTTGCGGGGGAACAAAGACGACAGGCAAATTACAAAAGGTTGGCTTGTTAGTTCCCGAAACAATTAATGACCAAGTATGGGGAACAAAAGGCTATAAGGGAATGCTAAAAATACAATCCAAATTTAATGTGGATGTATTTTATAAAGAAGGAATGATTTCACAAGCTGTTGTAGAACGGGCAGTGGCGGAATTTGAGCAAAAAGGGGTCAATCTAATCTTTGGCCATGGTTCGGAGTATGCGGAATACTTTAACAATATTTCAAAAGACTATCCTAAGATACAATTTGTCAGTTTTAACGGTGATGCAAAGAACCCCAACACAACCAGCCTTAGCTTTAAAGCACACGCCATGGGCTTTTTTGGTGGAATGGTTGCTGCCCATATGTCTAAAACCAATAAAGTAGGTGTTTTAGCTGCATATGAATGGCAGCCGGAAATTGAAGGCTTTTACCAAGGTGCATTGTCTGAAAATAAACAAACTCATGTAAGTATAGAATACGTAGGAAATTGGGATGATGAAAAAAAGGCCATTCAATTAGCCAATCAATTGTTGGAAAACGGTGTCGATGTGATATATCCAGCTGGGGATGGTTTTAATGTTCCCGTTATTGAGCAGGTAAAGGGACAAGGCGCATATGTGATCGGCTATGTCTCAGACCAGTCTGACTTAGGTGAATCAACTGTATTAACTAGCACCATTCAACAGGTTGACACCTTATATGAAAAGGTAGCAGAACAATACAACGATGGAAAGCTAAAATCAGGTAACCTTTCTTTTGATTTTCAGGACGATGTTATTTCCCTTGGGAAATTTAGTCCATTAGTGTCTAAAGATTTTATTGGAAAAATGAACAAGCATATTGAGCAATATAAGGAAACAGGAAAACTGCCTAAATAAATTTTTAAGGAGTACATATGATTAATCAAGATAAGACATTACAATTTATGCAGATTGCGATGAAATACTTACCAGAAGCAAAAGAGCAATTAGATCAAGCAGGGGTCGAATTATCGATGGAGTTAATTCAGCCATTTATGAATTTGTTTACAAAAGTAATGCAGGAAGCCTATGAACTTGGCAGGGAAGATGCCCTTAGTGAAAAGTAATCTAAAAATAAGCTGCCCTTTATAGCAGCTTATTTCTTTTTCCAAAATTGTTCGATAAACGGATAAACCTTTTGAAACAAGGGCTTTAATCCCCGTACAGATTCCATTAGGGTATCGATATTCATCATTAGTTCTCCATAATCGATGGTGGATTGGTTATGAGTAGATTCTTGGTGATGATGAGGGTGGTTGTGATGTGGTTCCCTCCTTGGACCAAACATTAATCTAGTGAACCGATCTTGCTCAAAATGCTCCTGGGACTCTTCTTGATCTTCTAAGTCATTCCAATCTTGCTCTACCTGCTCCTGATTTTCCATTCCTAGCTGCCTCCTTTCTGTTAATGCTTCTTGAATTAGAATATGACTAAACGAATAAAATGAGAGTACATTAGCGGAGTATTAATAAGAAGAAACAGTTGCTTTAAACAGGTTTTATTTGATAAAATTAGTACCAAGTCATAATAATTGATATTAATCCTAAGGATATAAGAAGGAAGTATGTCAATAAAAAGGAGATGGGATTTGTGAGAGCTGGTATTGTCGGGATTGGCAGGTATTTACCGGAAAAAATTGTCACTAACCATGATTTAGAAAAAATATTGGATACCTCTGATGAATGGATTCGTACCAGAACAGGAATCGAAGAACGGAGAATCGCTGCTGACGATGTTTATACATCAGATATGGCATTTGCCGCCGCTCAAAAGGCGATTCATGATGCAGGAATTACTGCAGATGAGATTGATTTAATTTTGGTTGCGACAGTTACACCAGATTTACCGTTTCCATCCGTTGCCTGCAGGATTCAAGAAAGATTAGGAGCAAAAAAAGCAGCTGCAATGGATGTTAGTGCAGCATGTGCTGGCTTTATGTATGGAATAGTCACAGCAAAACAATTTATTGAGTCTGAAGTCTATAAATACGTGCTTGTAGTAGGGGTTGAAAAGCTTTCAAAAATAACAGACTGGAATGATCGTAATACTGCTGTATTATTTGGGGACGGCGCTGGAGCAGCAATCATTGGCCCAGTTTCAGAAAACCGCGGTATCCTTTCCTTTGAACTAGGTGCAGACGGCACAGGTGCGAAACACCTTTATCAGGACGAATATATCATTATGAATGGACGAGAGGTTTTCAAGTTTGCTGTACGTCAAATGGGCGAGAGCTGTGAACATGTTCTGGAAAAGGCTGGTTTAACGAAAGAGGATGTGGATTTTCTAATTCCACATCAAGCCAATATCCGTATTATGGAGGCATCTAGACAAAGATTAGAGCTTCCTGATGAAAAAATGTCCAAAACCGTTAAAAAGTATGGTAATACTTCATCAGCGTCGATACCTATTTCTATTGTGGAAGAATTGGAAGCAGGAAAAATTAAAGATGATGACCTGATCGTGATGGTGGGCTTCGGCGGCGGTTTAACGTGGGGCGCGATTGCCATTCGCTGGGGGAAATAGAGATGTTTTTTATAATAAGGCTACGTTAAAAGCTCATTGTTGATATTGCCACTCTGTTGATTGGAGCGGAAAGCGAGCGCCTGGAGCGGAAATCAACAGACAAGTTTTACAGAGCTTATATAAAAAGAGAAAAGTTAGTGTAGAAAAGGAGATGTAGTAATGGAAAAGCGTAGGGTTGTAGTAACAGGCATCGGAGCGGTGACCCCTCTAGGAAACGACGCAGATACTACTTGGAAAGGCATATTAGAAGGAAAATCAGGCGTTGGACCAATGACGCGAGTGAATGCAGATGAGTATCCAGCAAAAGTAGCGGCAGAAGTAAAAGACTTTAATCCAGAAGTTTTTATTGAAAAAAAAGATGCCCGAAAAATGGATCGTTTTACGCAATTTGCAGTAGCTAGCTCATTAATGGCTGTTAAGGACGCCAATCTAACGATTAACGAAGATAATTCCCATCGTGTAGGAGTATGGATTGGGTCTGGCATAGGAGGTATGGAAACATTTGAACAACAATTTGAGATATTCCAAAAAAGAGGCTATAAGCGTGTAAGTCCATTCTTCGTGCCGATGTTAATTCCAGATATGGCAACGGGCCAAGTTTCCATCACACTTGGAGCAAGAGGATTTAATTCCTGTACCGTAACTGCTTGTGCAACCGGAACGAATTCCATTGGCGATGCCTTTAAAGTGATTCAGCGCGGCGATGCCGATGTTATGGTAACCGGCGGTGCTGAAGCACCGATTACGAAAATGTCTGTTGCCGGATTCTGTGCCAATACTGCTCTTTCTACAAATCCTGATCCGGAGACAGCAAGTAGACCTTTTGATAAAAACCGTGATGGCTTTGTTATTGGTGAAGGGGCAGGAATCGTAATATTGGAAGAATTGGAGCATGCATTGGCACGCGGGGCGAAAATATATGCAGAAATCGTTGGCTACGGGGCAACTGGTGATGCATATCATATCACAGCACCTGCGCCAGGCGGTGAAGGCGGCGCGCGGGCAATGAAAATGGCAATTAACGATGCTGGATTAAAGGCTGAAGAAATTGATTATGTGAATGCCCATGGAACAAGTACTGAATATAACGATAAGTTTGAAACACTCGCTGTAAAAGAAGTATTTGGTGAGCATGCATATGCGCTTGCCATAAGTTCGACTAAATCAATGACTGGTCATCTTCTAGGTGCAGCCGGCGGTGTCGAAGCTATTTTTACCGTGCTGGCCATAAGAGACAGTATGCTGCCGCCAACTATTAATTATGAAACACCTGATCCAGATTGTGATTTGGATTATGTGGTAAAAACAGCACGTTCGAAAGAAATTAAGGCAGCCATGAGTAACTCGCTCGGATTCGGCGGTCATAATGCTACAATTGTGTTCAAAAAATACGAATAAGAAATCAAAAACGGCCAGGCATATGTCTGGCCGTTTTTTTGGCCAATAGGAAAGTAAAACTTTCTTATGAGGCATTAGTGCACTAAGGAAAGCTTCGTAAGCATAACTTTCACAGTTTAAAACCCTTGATTTTCGATGAGCTACGCCTCATAAACCGCCCTTAAAGGCTCGCCAATCGGCGAGGTTTCTTTACTTAAATGGAAGAAACCCAATTATTCAAAGAACTTCTTCTAAAAAAAATCATAAAATGTCTAGAGGGAGAACTTGAGTTAAATGGGGTGAAGTAAATGGGAATCATTCGAACAGATCAATGGTTACAAGAGGAATTTGATCGCCCAGCTAAAATCTGTGAAAAGCTCAAACCTTATTTTAAGGGGCAAACCGCACATGAAATTTACAATCAACTAATGAAATTTGGGATGTATCGACCTTCAAGATCCTCAAGAAACAATCTAAAAATGATGTTGGATCAAAAAGCATGGGATAAAGTAGAACGGCTTTTTTCTAAATGTAAAAATAATTGGAATGGACCGGACGTGCCAATCTTTCTCTTTCCATTAGCTCAGTCTGGCTTTTTTTTTATTAGAGAGGAAAAGAGTAAAGCCGGGGTCTCTTTCCCTGATAAAATGTTTCTTTTTCTCTCAAATTCTGAGGACCCTAAAGAAATCGAAGCACTTCTGGTTCATGAATATCACCATGTCTGCCGATTGCGAATGTTAGGTAAAAAAATGGAAGATTACACCTTGCTTGACTCTATCATCATCGAGGGATTGGCAGAATATGCCGTATTAAAAAATTGTGGACGGGAATATTTAGCAACGTGGTGTCATATGTATACAGAAAAGGAACTAACAAATTTTTGGGATCGATATTTAAAAAATCAGTTGCACAAGAAAAAGAATGAAAGAGGACACGATGAACTTTTATATGGAGGCGGAAGGATTCCTAAATTGCTCGGCTATGCAGCAGGCTATAATATTATTGGAAAATTTTATGAAAACCATAGTTATTCTACAAAACTATCTTTTACTATTCCTGCTTCTAAATATGTAGAATAGAAAAATAAATTTGCCAGAAAAAGCCTAATATATCAGGCTTTTTTTATTTCTATAAATGTGAAAATTACCAATTTTATAAAAAACTATTGCAATTGTAACAATTCTGTAATAAAATTCTATTTAAATATAACGAATAAACAGAATAATTCAAAAAGTAAGAAGGTGTACTATGAGCACAAAAAAGTCACTACTCAAAGAGGCACCGCTGCTCGAAGTGAAAAATTTAGAGACAGCCTTTGATATTGATGGAATCGATTACAATGCTGTAGATAATGTTTCGTTTCTGGTAAAACCACGGCAAATTGTCGGAGTTGTTGGAGAATCTGGCTGCGGTAAATCTGTTATGAGTCTATCGATTATGCAGCTGCTTCCGAAAGGAATAGGAAAAGTCAAATCAGGCGAAATCATTTTTGATGGAATTAATCTTGCGAAGATGTCTGAATCCCAAATCAATAAAATCCGCGGGAAGGATGTTTCAATGATCTTCCAAGAGCCAATGACCTCTCTGAATCCAGTATTTACAATCGGATATCAGCTGCAAGAGGTTCTTTTTAACCATTTAAAAATTTCGAAACAAGAAGCACGGCAGAAAGCAATCGCCTTATTAAAGAGTGTTGGAATTTCCCGTCCCGAAAAAATTGTTGATGAATATCCACATCAATTATCAGGCGGTATGAGACAAAGGGTAATGATTGCTATTGCCATTGCCTGCCAGCCAAAATTATTAATCGCAGACGAGCCAACAACAGCCCTAGATGTAACTGTACAGGCACAAATCTTGGAGCTTTTAAAAGAGATTCAAGAGGTAAACGATATGTCCGTTATCCTAATCACACATGATTTAGGAGTAGTAGCGGAAATGTGTGATGAAGTCATCGTAATGTATGCAGGGAAGATTGTTGAAAGAACAGATGTTGATACTTTGTTTCATAATCCTAAACATCCATATACAACATTACTGTTGGGAGCAATTCCTAAGATGGAAGAAACGGAAGAACGTTTAAGCTCAATCCAAGGTATTGTTCCATCATTAACAAATATGCCAAAGGCTGGCTGCCGATTTGCAAACCGGTGTCCAAAAGCAATGCCTGAGTGCTTTACAGTTACCCCTGTACTCGAAGACGTTGAACAAGGCCATGAGGTTGCCTGTTTACTCTTTGAAACAAGTAAACCAAGAGAAGGGGTGAGGTAATGAGTACAGTATCCGTACATAAGAACCAAGAAAAAACTTCCTCACAATCTAAAAACCTTTTAGAGATTCAGAATCTTAAAACCTATTACCCTGTTAAAGGCGGATTTTTTAAACGCACTGTAGGGAATGTAAAAGCGGTTGATAATATTTCTTTTGAGATTAAGAGAGGGGAAACACTAGGACTTGTAGGAGAATCCGGCTGTGGTAAATCTACTGCTGGCCGGACTATATTACGATTATTAAGACCAACAGAAGGTAGTATTCTTTTTGATGGTAAAGATATTACCAGAATTTCCGGTAAATCACTTCGAGAGATTCGTAAAGATATGCAAATGGTGTTTCAAGATCCATATGCTTCTTTGAACCCGATGCAAATGGTAGGTGATATCATTGCTGAACCCATTTATAACTTTTCAAAGAAGAGTAAAGCTGAATTGAAACAGGAAGTCATGGATTTATTGAATAAAGTAGGTTTACCAGAAGAAGCCTATTATAAGTATGCTCATGAATTTTCTGGCGGACAGCGCCAAAGAATCGGAATTGCCCGCTCCCTTGCACTAAGACCAAAATTAATTATTGCTGATGAACCGGTCTCTGCACTTGACGTATCCGTTCAGTCACAGGTTTTAAATCTATTAAAGGATTTACAAGAAGAATTTGATTTAACATTCCTATTTATTGCTCATGATTTAAGTGTCGTTAAACATATGAGTGACAGAATAGGTGTTATGTATTTAGGAAACATGGTAGAGATTGCTGATAAGAATCTCATTTACGCAGAACCTCTACATCCATACACACAGGCTTTAATATCGGCGATTCCATCTCCAGATCCGAGGGTAAAGAAAGAAAGAATAATTTTAAAAGGAGATGTGCCGAGTCCAATCAATCCGCCATCAGGTTGCCCATTCCATCCGCGCTGTCCAATGGCAATGGAGGAATGTTCTAAGACAAAGCCCTTATTAAAGGAGGTGAAGCCTTCTCATCGAGTAGCTTGCCACCTTTATTAGAAAAGCGGAAGCGACCGTTTAGCGACGTACGGACAGGACCGCTCCGCATGATAAAAAGGGAAGTCGATTCAATGTTGACTTATCGCATGGAGGAGAGGAGCCGTACATAAGTGCTATGGAGCTGGAGCTAGACTGAAATCAAATTTTACCAAACAAATCTTATAGGGGGGAAAACAAATGAAGAAACGAAGTATGCTTATGCTAGCTGCATTAATGCTTGTCCTATCGGCGTTTTTGGCGGCATGCAGCGGCGGAGAAAAAGCAGGCACTAAGGAAAATGGCAAGGAAGGCACTAAGACTGGCGAAACAGCAGAAAAGCCGCAGGATGGCGGAACATTAGTTTATGCATTAGATTCTGCACCTGAAGGAAAATTTAACTATAGCTTCTACGGAACTGCAGCTGACTCAGAGGTAATTGATTTCTTTGACGAAAATCTAATTAAATTTGATGATAAATTACAACCAAAACCAAATATCGCGTCATGGAAAACTGAAGACAACAAGGTTTATGACTTTGAAATCAAAAAAGGTGTTAAATGGCATAATGGTGATGAGTTATCAGTTAAAGACTGGGAATTTGCTTTAAAAGTTGTTGCTGACAAGGATTATGAAGGTCCTCGTTTTGATAATGTAAGAAATATTGAAGGTGCACAAGATTATCATGATGGTAAAGCTCAAGAAATCTCCGGTATAAAAGTAATAGACGATTACCATATCCAAATTACATTTGATAAAGCACGTGTAAATAACTTGGAAAACGTGTGGACGTATCCGATGAACCGTACTGCATTCAAAGACATGGCTGTTAAAGACATGATGTCTTCTGAACAAGTTCGTACAAAGCCAGTAGGTTTAGGACCATTTAAAGTGACAAAAATTGTTCCAGGGGAATCTGTTGAAATGGAACGATTCAACGATTACTTCGGCGGTAAACCGCATATCGATAAAGTTGTGTTAAAAGTAATCGACCCATCTCTATCTGTTGGTGAGCTTAAAAACGGAACACTAGATATGACTTCTTTCCACCCAAGTATTATTGATCAAGTAAAAGCACTTGATAATGTAAATGCAGTAACATATCCAGGTATTAGTTACTACTATGTTGGTTTCAGATTAGGCACTTGGGATGGCAGCCAAAACGTTATGAATGAATCAAAATATCAAAACGTTAAACTACGTCAAGCTATGTATTATGCAATCAATCGTGAAGAATGGGTTAAAGCGTTCTTCTTCGGTGTAGGTAAACCTGTAAACCGTCCAGTTCCTACAAATCACTGGATTGCAGCAGATAATAAAGAATTAGAGCAATTCAAATATGACCCTGAAAAAGCGAAAAAGTTACTAGACGATGCCGGATACAAAGATGTTGATGGCGATGGCTTCCGTGAAGATCCAGATGGTAAGAAATTTGTTGTAAACTTCAGCCACTATGCAACACAAAACCCAACATTTGAATCTCGTGCAAAAGCATTGACTCAATACTGGGAAGCAGTTGGTTTAAAAAGTAAACTTGCTATGACAGATGTTAACCTTTACTACGATATGCTAGAAAAAGCTGATAAATCGATGGAAGTATTCTTTGGTGGATGGCAAACTGGTGCCGACCCGGATCCAACTTCACTTTGGGGCTCTAAAGCACTATGGAACTATCCTCGCTGGGTAAATGCAGATAGTGACAAATTACTTGATCAAGCAATTGATATGAGCGTTGTTGGAACTGACACTAAAAAACGTAAAGACCTTTATGTAGAATGGCAAAAACTATTCATGAAGGAACTTCCTGCATTGCCGATTGCTGAGCTTGAAGAAACAATGGCAGTCAGCAAACGTGTTCAAGGTGTGACATTTGACGTATCAGGTAAAAACCGTCCGAATGAGTGGTGGATTAAACAATAATGACAGCAGATTAACATGCATTAGACTATGTTAAATGCTTATATTATTTTAATTTAAGCTCAAGAAGTTAGCTGGGAGGGGCAGGGAGAATCTGTTCTCCTAGTCTCTCCTATTTTTAACGAACTGAGTTACATAGACCTGTCGTATTTAACATAGTTATAGACAAGGAGAATGCACATGCTGAAGTATGCATTTCGAAGAATTTTGGGCATGATTCCGATGTTATTTCTAATTTCCATCGTAGTCTTTAGTTTGGCCAAATTAATGCCTGGAGACTCTCTTTCAGGAGAAATCGACCCAAGAAATACAAATCCGCAATATATTGCTGAAATGCGAGAAAAATTGGGGTATAACGACCCATTACCACAGCAATATGCCCGTTGGATTGGTAACTTCGTACAAGGGGATTTTGGTAAATCAACTCGTTTTAAAATTCCAGCAGCAGAGGTTATTGGAGAACGTATTCCGAACACATTATTACTCGGATTTTCTTCCATATTAATCACTTATATCCTTGCCTTCTTTATGGGAACATATGCTGGAAGAAAACCATATACTCTTGGAGATAACCTAATAGGAGGGTTGAACTATTTGGGTTTATCTATTCCGTCATTTATCGCAGGGGTATTTGCAATCTTCTTCTTTTCTTTTACGTTAGGATGGTTTCCATCGAATGGTTCGATTGATATAGGTGTAACAGAGGGCACGATTGAATATTGGTTAAGCCGACTGCACCATGTATTTTTACCGGCGGTGGTTCTCGGATTATTAAGTACTGCAAGTTATACCCAATTCTTACGCAATGATATTATTGAAAATAGCCGAAAAGATTTTGTACGGACTGCACGAGCGAAGGGGACATCAGAAAAAAAGATTTACAATGTTCATATTTTAAGGAACTCGATTATTCCGCTAATTACTTTTTTAGGTTTTGATTTAGTTGCTATAATCAGCGGTGCAATTATCACGGAATCGATTTTTACTTATCCAGGTCTTGGACAACTATTCTTACAATCAGTAGGAACCAGAGATTATCCAGTATTAATGACGTTGACAATGTTATTCTCATTCTTAACACTTATCGGCAATCTAGTGGCAGATGTATTATATGGTGTTGTAGATCCGAGAATTAGGCTAGATTAGGGGGAAAAAAGATGGAAATTATAACTCAGAAGGATACTAATATTATCGCTGCACCCCCAAAAAAAAGTTTATCACCATGGGCAATTGCTCGGAAAAAGTTTTTAAAGAATAAATTGGCATTGATTAGCCTAATCTTTTTAATATTTGTTGCAATTATCTCCTTCCTTGCACCATATATTACGTCGGCAGATGTTACAAGAATTAATATTGGTGAAATGTCATTAGAGCCATCCAGCAAGCATTGGCTGGGGACGGATAAAGCTGGGCGTGATGTATTTACTAGATTACTGTATGGCGGCCGCATCTCTTTGCTAGTTGGAATGAGCTGTACACTATTTGTTATTTTTCTTGGTACTTTAATCGGCTCGATTTCAGGTTATTTCGGCGGTGCAGTTGATAGTTTATTAATGAGATTTACAGATTTCATCTTAAACTTTCCTTTTCTTGTATTCGTAATCGTACTAAATGCAATTCTTTTTGGGAAAGTAAGTGGATTATGGGTTTTAATTGGAACCATTAGTATATTAAGCTGGGGTGGAATCGCCCGGATTGTCCGAAGTAAAATTCTTGCTGAAAAAGAAAATGAATATATTATTGCTGCCATTTCTATTGGTTGTTCACCGGCCAAAATAATTGTAAAACACCTATTACCCAATATTTTATCAACCATTATTGTTCAAGCAACGATTACATTTGCAACAATGATAGTTGCTGAGACAGGGTTAAGCTTTCTTGGCTTCGGAGTGCCGCAAGAAATTCCAAGCTGGGGTAATATGTTGAATTCGGCAAATGAGCCCGACGTACTCCAATTTAAGCTTTGGATATGGGTGCCGCCGGCATTAATTATTACGATCACTATTTTATCAATTAACTTTATTGGCGAAGGCTTAAAAGATGCCTTCAATCCTAAATCGAGAAGATAAAATCTACCATCCTGATGGTAGATTTTTTTTAGTTTTGATATAAGTCCATTAGGTTTTAAAAAATGGTACAGCCCCATATACACATCTGTAAAAGAGTGAGTAAGTAATTGGAGCAAAATATATATTAAGGAATAATTTAACTAAGGTCTGCCCATACTGATTGACAAACAGTTTCTTGAAGTGAGGGGTTGTACAATGTTGTATCTTCATGATGTTTGGGTAAATTGGTTTGAAGGGGAAGAAAACGGATATAATGTCTGTCACTTTCATGAATGGCGTAAGGATGACGGTGTGGAGCTGCTAGACCAGGCACCACTTATTAAAGTCGAGCCGATTTTATTTAATTATATTGAAAATGATCTGTCAGAATTACCTCAGCAGCTTTTAGACGATATTTATCAGAAAGCCTACTTAAGAAAAAACCATGAAAGAGTTCAGCTTGACTATTGCTTTGTTGTCACAGATGGTGTGGGAATATTAGCAATAGATACAATTGGATATAATATTCCAATTAGAAAAAGCAGATTAATTCCGAGGCAGGAACAGCTTGTGTACGAAATGATCAGTCAACATGATGCAAAACAATATCATTCTTATACACAGCCTAAAACAAAGGATTTCCATATTTTATCACCCGAACCGGAACTGATGAGAGGCTTAACTAGAAAAGAAAGACAGCTAAAACAGTTGTTATTTATGGCACTTGATCAATTATTCTCATCCAATAACGAAGCAGAAGTGCGGTATTGGTATACTGAATGGTGTCCAGAGCAATATTCAACAATTCAAGAATTGAACTTTGAAGATGCTTGGGAACAACTATTTGAGGAAACAAAGTATGGATGGTCGAAGCGGCACGAAACTTTCTGTGAAAATCTAATTAAAGGGCAGCCATTTTTTGAAAAGCTTTGGGAAATGGAGCACGGCCCAAAAGTAAACTAAAAGCCTGTCCCAAAGGGTATGTATTGCACACCTTTTGCGGACAGGCTTTTTATTTTGGTTAAGAAATTATTAATTTCGACCTTGAAAATTGTCCAGCTCCATAAGAATAAGCTTCGGAAGCGATACCTCGCACGAAGGAAATTCGAGGAGCGCCCCGTGGCTAGTAGACATCGTTAAACAGGTGCTTCCGCTTTTCGCGCTATCGTCTCTTCCGACCGAGTCCCATTGCATTTTCCATTTTCTTAAGTGTTTTGTTAGCTACTAGGTTTGCTTTTTCGGCACCGCGGTCCAATATGTCATCAAGCTCACTTGATTCCAACAAATTGTAGTATTTTTCTTGAATTGGCTTAAAGAAGTTAGCAACCACTTCGGCAAGATCACCTTTAAAATCTCCATATCCTTTTCCCACATACATTTCTTCAAGTTCAGCAATCGATTTTCCACCAAGGATTGAATAAATGGATAATAAGTTAGAAACCCCAGGTTTTTTGACTGTATCAAATTTTACAATTCCATCCGAGTCAGTCACTGCACTTTTAATTTTTTTCACGATTTGATTCGGTTCATCTAATAGTGTAATAAAGGCCTTTTGGTTAGGGTCAGATTTACTCATTTTTTTCGTTGGCTCCTGGAGCGACATTATTCGTGCCCCAACCTTAGGCAGGCTGATTTCAGGAATGGTAAGAATGTCATTATACTTCTTGTTAAATCTCTCAGCTAAATCTCGTGTTAATTCCATATGCTGTTTTTGATCCTCACCGACGGGAACAAGGTCTGTATTATACAATAAAATATCAGCTGCCATTAACGGCGGATAGGTTAGCAGGCTTGCTGAGACTGCTTCTTTTCCGATAGATTTATCTTTGAATTGTGTCATTCTTTCCAATTCTCCGATATAGGAAATACATTGCATCATCCATCCGGTTTGAGCGTGAGCCGGAACCTCAGATTGGATAAACAAGGTAGCCTTCTCTGGATCGATTCCCACAGCAAGATACAATGCTGCCAAGCTTCGAATATTTTTCCTTAGTGTTTGCGGATCTTGAGGTACGGTGATGGCATGCTGATCAACTATACAAAAGAAACAGTTGTATTCGTTTTGCAGCTCCACGAATTGTGATAACGCTCCAATATAGTTCCCCAGTGTAATCGTGCCACTCGGCTGAATTCCTGAAAAGATTGTCTTCATTTGCAAATTTCCTCCTAAAATGTAGATAAAAAAAACCATTCATCCCCAAAAAACTAATAGGGACGAATGGTTCGCGGTACCACCCTAAATTACTCAAAAAGAGTCACTCAGTTCCAAATCATCTTTCTCGGATGATCTAGAGTCCTTGTAACGCAAGGAAAACGTCTATTCCTACTATTTATATCCATTGGATATAAGTTTCAGAAAGAAGCTCAAAAGTCCATTCCGTATTGTTTCGTGTTTGTTTGCACCAGCCACAAACTCTCTGAATCGAAGGAAAATACGTACTACTCTTTATCATTGCTTAGCGGTTTCTATTCGATTAATCACATTATAAAGTATTCATATATTTAATTTCAAGTGAGTTAAAAATAATATACCATGAGGGCAATTAGCATCAATAGTCCATTCATAAGCCCGTGAAAAAGGAGTGGCTTTTCATCGATAGTAACCATTTCAGACAATCTTGGAATATCTTCGAATTTTCTTTTCTCCTTCCCTCGTGAAAAGACAAGATTAAAGGATCTAGAAATAGCATCATAGAAACCTGTATGAATAGTATAAAGAAGTAAAGCAGTTAATAGCAATGCTGCAGAAATTAGAAAAGATATATTGATATAGCTAATTAACGAAAAATTCCGATAGTAAATAAATGAGATTATGAAAATAGCCAACTGAGTAAAAATTAGAGTATAAAGTTTTTTCTTTAGACGGAAATTCACAGAATGACCTCCAAAACATTGATGTATAAAGGAATATTATATGAATATTATACAAAAAATTCTATATAAGTCTAAATTATATCACATCTTTTTGTAACTATTACGTAAAAATTGTTTCTAATCTGTAAATTTAATTTGAAAAAATAATGTACAATTTTTTTAAATTATGTATAATAGAGAATGTAGTAATTTTTCAGAATAATAGAAAAGGGAGGTCTTCAGGTGAAAAAATCAAAACTTTCACTACTTTTAGTATTATCACTTGTACTTAGCATGTTCTTAGCTGCATGTTCAGGCGGTGATAAAACCGAAGGAACAGACAAGGGTAAAGACAAAGGCGGCGAAAAACCAGCTGCAGAACAACTTGCTGACAAACAAGAACTTAATGTGCTAGAGTCTGCTGAAATTCCGACAATGGACAGCGTTCTCGGAACAGATGCAATGAGCTTTACCACTTTGAATGCTACAAACGAAGGTTTATACCGATTGAATCCAGATCAAAAGGTAGTTCCTGCTGGCGCTGAAGCTATGCCTGAATACAATGCTGATAAAACTGAATTAACAATTAAATTAAGAAAAGATGCAAAATGGTCCAATGGTGACCCTGTAACTGCTAAGGACTATGTATATGCTTGGCAACGTGCAATTAACCCTGACACAGCATCAGAATATGGTCCATACTTCATGAGCGAAAAAATCAAAAACGCCTCTGCAATTGCTGAAGGAAAAGCAAAGGTAGAAGATCTAGGCATTAAAGCTGAAGATGACTACACTTTGAAAATTACTTTAGAAAGACCAATTCCATATATTGAATCTTTCATTACATTCCAATTGTTCTATCCACAAAACCAAAAGTTTGTTGAAGCACAAGGTGCTGACTATGCAAAAGATGCTGCTCACTTACTTTACAATGGTCCATTTAAGATGACTAAATGGGATGGCCCAACTGCAACTGAATGGGTAATGGAGAAAAATGACACTTATCATGGTGCTAAAGATGTAACCTTAACAAAAATCAACTTTAACGTATCGAAAGATCCGCAAGCATCTGCAAACGCATTTACTGCAGGTGAAACAGATATTACACCAAGGCTTGCACAAGCTGCAATCATTTCACAATTTGAGGGTTCTAAAGAATTACTACAGTACCAAGAGCCTTCAATGTGGTGGCTTAAAATGAACGAAAAGAACTCTGCATTAAAAAATCTTAACATCCGTAAAGCAATTGCTCTATCTGTTGATAAGAAAGCATTGGTAGAAGATGTATTAGCAAACGGTTCTATTCCTGCTGGATTCATTGTGCCAAAAGATTTTACTTTTGATAAAAACGGTAAAGACTTCCGTGATACGACTGACTCATACCAAAAGATGAATAAAGAAGAAGCTAAAAAGCTTTGGGAAAAAGGTTTATCTGAACTTGGTGTGAAAGAAGTAAAATTAGTTTATGTTGGTCAAGACACTGAAACAGCTAAAGCAACTGATGCATTCATGAAGGATCAGTTAGAGAAAAATCTTCCTGGTTTAACGCTTGAATTAAATGCAGTGCCATTTAAAATCCGTGTCGACCGTGAACAAAAAATGGATTATGACCTATTATTCAGCGGTTGGGGACCAGACTATGCTGACCCAATGACATTCATGGATCTTTACCTAACTGGCGGGGATCACAATAAAATGGATTACAGCAATCCTAAATATGATGAGCTAGTTAAAGCGGCACAAACTGATTTAGCTGCCAAAGACGAAGAACGCTGGAAAGCGCTTCAAAAAGCTGAAAAGATTCTTTTAGAAGATGATTATGCACTAGCACCAATCTACCAACGTTCCGTTAACCTTTTAGTCAATCCAAAGGTTAAAGGTTTTGCTCACCATGCATTCGGTGCTGACTTTAGTTACCAATGGATTAAAATCCTTAAATAGTAGCTATACAAATCAAATAGAAAGAGAGTATATTCAAAAGATATACTCTCTTTTTACCTGTATCTTAATTGTCGCAAAATGTCGAATATTTAACTAATTAGGAGGTGTAGGCATGGCGAAATATTTATTGAAACGTGTAATCTATATGATTTTTACACTGTTTTTAGTTGCATCCATTACTTTTTTCCTCATGAAGCTTATTCCAGGAAGTCCATTTAATTCTTTTGAAAAACTCTCTGACGTTCAAAGAAATATCCTGTTTAATAAATATGGATTGAATGACCCACTGCCTGTTCAATACTTAAACTATATGAAGAATTTGGTAATGGGTGATTTGGGAGTTTCCTTTCAATTTAATAATACCCCTGTAACAGAACTAATCGGAAACCGAATTGGCCCTTCCGCAATACTCGGTTTGCAAGCCATGATTTTCGGTTCCATTTTTGGAATATTTTTGGGGACAATTGCGGCATTAAAGCAAAATACCTGGATAGATTATACGTCAACATTTATTGCTGTTGTCGGTAAATCTGTCCCGTCGTTTATTTTTGCTGGTTTACTACAGTATTACATTGCCGTTAAATTGGGATGGCTTCCGGTTATGTTTTGGCGTGGACCAGAATATACCATCCTTCCAACCATCGCATTGTCTATGTTTCCAATCTCAATAGCTGCTCGTTTTATGCGTACGGAAATGATTGATGTTTTGGGGTCAGATTATATTACTTTGGCAAAAGCGAAGGGTGCCAGCCGTTTTCAAATAAGTGTTAAGCATGCATTGAGGAATGCCTTAATTCCTGTTGTAACGGTGCTTGGACCTCTAGCAGTCAGCTTAATGACTGGTTCGCTCGTTATTGAGCAGATATTTGGTATTCCAGGATTAGGGGAGCAGTTTGTAAAATCAATTAATATGAATGATTACCCTGTTATAATGGGTACAACCATCTTATTTGCTGTATTATTTGTTGTAATTATCTTGATAGTTGATATTCTATACGGAGTCATCGACCCACGTATCCGTATTTCGGGGGGGAAAACTAAATGAACGACAAAGAAATAATCATTAAAAAAGATATGTTTGCACCCGCCCATATTGACCCATCAAAAAGCGAAAAGATTTCTAAACCTAGTTTAAACTTTTGGCAGGATTCTTGGTTGCGGGTTCGGAAAAATAAAGGTGCGGTTATCAGTTTAATTATTCTAGGAATCTTAATTATTATGGCATTTGTTGGTCCAATGATTTCCCCTTATACCTACGATAACCAAAATACAAAACATAACAATCTTCCGCCTCGAATTCAAGGCTTAGAAAATGTGCATTGGCTTCCTTTTGATGGCACATTAAAGAGACGTGATGGAACGGAATATAACGCCTATGAAGTGCGGAAAGTTGATGCATATTATTGGTTTGGTACCGATAACTTAGGCCGCGACTTGTTTACTCGTACTTGGAAAGGGACACAAGTTTCCTTATTCATTGCTTTCATGGCGGCATTAGTAGATATGCTGATCGGGGTTTCCTATGGTGCTGTTTCCGGCTACTTGGGCGGACGTACTGATAGTGTTATGCAGAGAATAATAGAGGTTATTGTTGGGATACCGAACTTGATTATAGTTGTATTAATGATTCTGATATTAAAACCAGGGATTATCCCAATTATTATCGCGTTAACGATTACCGGATGGACAAGTATGGCACGTGTTGTACGCGCACAGGTTTTGAAATATAAAGGTCAGGAATTTGTTTTGGCTGCTAAAACATTAGGAGCATCAGATTCTTCCATTATATTCAAGCATATGATTCCGAACATGTTTGGTATCATCATTATAAATACAATGTTTTCCATCCCGAGTGCCATTTTCTTCGAAGCTTTTCTAAGCTTTATTGGACTGGGATTACAAGAACCAAATGCATCTCTAGGTACATTGGTAAATGACGGATTTAAATCGATGATTGCTTTCCCATATCAAATGATTATTCCTTCGATTATGATTGCATTAATCATGATTTGCTTTAACTTAGTAGCTGATGGATTACGTGACGCACTAGATCCAAAAATGCGTGATTAGAAGGTAGGTGAACTGTAATGGAGAAAATTTTACAAGTAAAAGATTTAAATATTTCGTTTCATACCTTTTCTGGGGAAGTTAAAGCCATTCGTGGTATAAGCTTTGACTTACTAAAAGGTGAAACATTAGCGATTGTCGGTGAATCAGGGTCCGGGAAATCCGTTACAACAAAATCGATTATGCGCTTATTACCGGAACATAATTCTGAGATAAAAAGTGGGGAAATCCTTTTTGAAGGGAAAGACCTCACAAAGCTAACGGACAAGCAAATGCAAAAAATTCGAGGTAAAGATATTTCGATGATCTTTCAGGACCCAATGACCTCGTTAAACCCAACGATGAAAATCGGTAACCAGATTATGGAACCGCTTATTAAACATCAAAATATGAGCAAGCATACTGCGAAAGAAAGAGCAGTTGAATTATTAAAACTAGTTGGAATTCCAAAACCGGAAATACGGGTCAATCAGTACCCACATCAATTTTCAGGAGGGATGAGACAAAGGGTTGTTATCGCCATTGCTTTGGCATGTAATCCTAAAGTTCTTATCGCGGATGAACCGACAACGGCACTTGATGTTACCATTCAAGCACAAATACTTGAGTTGATGAAGGATTTGCAAAAGAAAATCGATACATCCATTATTTTCATTACTCATGACCTTGGTGTTGTTGCCAACGTTGCTGATCGTGTAGCGGTTATGTATGGTGGAAAAATTGTTGAAGTAGGAACAGCAGATGAAATTTTCTATAACCCGCAGCATCCGTATACATGGGGGTTAATCAGCTCCATGCCAGATATGGAAACGGATGATGAGGAGTTATACTCAATTCCAGGTACACCTCCAGATTTATTGGATCCACCAAAGGGTGATGCGTTTGCACCGCGTAACCCATATGTTTTGAAAATCGATTTGGAGCAAGAGCCTCCATTCTTTAAAGTGTCTGATACACATTATGCTGCTACCTGGTTATTACATCCTGATGCTCCAAAGGTTGAACCGCCTGAGGCTGTGAAAAGACGTCAAAGTCAATATGTAGGCTTAGCAGGAGTCGCAAGTGGTGCTGCCAAGTTGGAAAAAAGTCAGACTCCTGGTATGAAGGAGGGCAAATAAATGGCTAAGAGAGAGAAACTGCTTGAAATTAAAAATTTAAAGCAATATTTCAATGAAGGAAAACCTAATGAAGTAAAAGCAGTTGATAATGTTTCTTTTGACATCTATAAAGGCGAAGTAATGGGTCTAGTAGGTGAGTCAGGCTGTGGTAAATCAACAACTGGCAGAACTATTATCCGTTTGTATGATGCCACTGGCGGGGAAGTTTTGTATGACGGTGTAAATGTTCATGGTAAAAAGTCAAAAAAGCAATTAAAAGAATTTAACCGAAAAATGCAAATGATTTTCCAAGACCCATATGCATCGTTAAACCCAAGATTAAAGATTGCTGATGTTATTGCCGAGGGAATTGATATACATGGATTGGCAAAATCAAAGGAAGAACGGATGGAAAAAGTATATGAGCTTTTAGAAACCGTTGGGTTGAATAAGGAGCATGCTAACCGTTACCCGCATGAATTCAGTGGCGGTCAGCGTCAGCGGATTGGAATTGCCCGCGCACTTGCGGTTCAGCCGGAATTCATCATTGCAGATGAGCCGATTTCCGCGTTGGACGTTTCAATTCAAGCACAGGTTGTAAACTTAATGAAAAAACTGCAAAAAGAAAAAGGATTAACCTATCTTTTTATTGCGCATGATCTTTCAATGGTAAAATATATAAGTGACCGGATCGGCGTTATGTATTTTGGGAAAATGGTTGAGCTTGCCCCTGCGGATGAGCTTTATAAAAATCCATTACATCCTTATACGCGGTCACTATTATCAGCTATCCCAGCTCCAGACCCAATCAGTGAGCGTACACGCAAACGTAAATCCTATGATCTTGCAAGTCATCAATATGATGATAATGAAGCAATTGAATTCAGGGAAGTTACCCCTGGTCACTTTGTTCTTTGTTCGGAGAAAGAATTTATTCAATACAAGGCACAATCTAAACAATAATAAAAAAACGATCTCGATTATTGAGATCGTTTTTTTATTAGCAAGTATAAGTGGAAGCGATTAAGTCAATATCCCGCTAAATTCACTTTTTCCTTCTATTATTAATTCCGTTTTCCCCCAACAGCTTTCCAGCCTGTTCGGTATTTAGCACTCTCATCCACAAATTCGGTTCGAAGTTTACCACCGAATACTTTTTCACCAATGCTGTTTGTTATAACACCCATTAATGCGGTTAGGGCAATGATTAGCAAAGCCACAATAGTTAAATCAGTTATGTAAGCCCCCATGATAAAAACCCCTCCATTTTAAGCTAATTAGAATATTCATCATGCCAAATTAAATATCCCCTTAACTCTATTTTAAAAGAACTTGTGTTTTATTGAAAGAGGAAAATAAATAATCGATTAGAAAGTTTCCTAAAATAATGAAGGCGTTTTCATTTCCGTCTTATAAATGAGAATAGAAGTTAATAATAAATTAAGCATATATGATTAAAATATAGCAAGGCAAACGTTTAACGTATTATTTTGAAAATTACCCTCAAAAACAATTCCATAAAAAACGAACTTTTTGGAAAAGATATGAAATGTTAAAAAAATATTTAAGCTGAAAGGGATAAATTTATGAAACTTTTAGAGGAATCATTCGTCTAATATAATGTAACCTAATAAAAATGATTTTTATTGGCTATTTAATTATTTTTGAAAAAATGATACCTTTTTTAGAAACAGTGGTGTATAATCAATGATATAAATTACTTATTTATAATAATTTTAATTATGAATGCATAATTTTTCACATTAAAAAGTTTCAATTCCACTATTCAGCGTATTATATATATAAATCGTAAATAAAAGAGGAGTGTGAAGACGGATGGTAACACTATACACTTCACCAAGTTGTACATCATGTAGAAAAGCTAAATCATGGTTAGAAGAGCATGAAATACCATACACTGAAAGAAATATTTTCTCTGAGCCATTATCAATGGAAGAAATTAAAGAGATTTTACGAATGACGGAAGATGGTACTGATGAAATCATTTCAACAAGATCAAAAACCTTCCAAAAATTAGATGTAAACTTAGATTCAATGCCGCTTCAAGATTTATTCGGTTTGATAAAAGATAATCCTGGGCTTTTGCGCCGCCCAATTATTATTGATGAAAAGCGTTTACAAGTTGGTTATAATGAAGATGAAATAAGACGTTTCCTTCCAAGAAGAGTGAGAACATTCCAATTGCGCGAAGCACAACGCATGGTAAATTAAATACTAAGACCTTCTAATTTGAAGGTCTTTTTTTGTATATATTCCGGAAATTTGTGGTTTAGGTTTCATTTTGCTAAAATAAATAGACTATCTAAGGAAAAACCAATAGGCATTATAATGGTTTTTTAGATTTTTGTTTTTTTTATTTCCCTTATTAGTGCTTTTGTCATAAAATGAAAGTACAAGATTATTAACAATTTTAGAGGAATTTGTTTACTGGCATGATCTGCTTGGGGGTATTTAGTCCCTTCAATATGGAAAATGGAAGGGAGAGGTTATGATGGAGATTGAACGCATTAATGAGAATACTGTGAAATTCTACATTTCCTATGGTGATATTGAAGAAAGAGGCTTTGATCGCGAGGAAATTTGGTACAATAAAGAACGCAGTGAAGAACTCTTCTGGGAAATGATGGATGAGGTTCATGGTGAAGAGGATTTCGTCGTCGAAGGTCCACTTTGGATACAAGTTCAAGCACTTGATAAGGGTTTAGAAGTTCTTGTTACAAAAGCACAGGTTTCAAAAGATGGCCAAAAGTTTGAGCTCCCCATTCCTAATGATAAAATAAAAGACATTCCTGTTGATGATAAAATAGAAGAGCTGTTAGATCAGCATTTTAATCCAAATCATACGGATGATGATGAGTTGTTACTAGAGGAAGAAACATTGGAATTCCTGTTGGCTTTTAAAGATTTTGAAGATGTCATCAGCTTATCGAATCGTTCGGGATTAGATGATTTAATAACAAAACTTTATCACTTTGAAGGAAAATATTATTTATATACAGAATTTCCAGAGGATTTATTTGAAGAAGATGAAATTGATGATATCCTTAGTGTTTTACTCGAATATGGCTACGAAACGCAGATAACGATTCATCGCGTACAAGAATATGGAAAAGAAATTATTTCTAAAGATGTTTTTGATGAGTTACGAAAATATTTTAGTTAATAAGAATACCGATTTCATATCTGAAATCGGCTTTTTTTAGCATTTTTCTTAAATGAAAATTTTGGCAGGTGATTCCTTTGAAAAACACGGTAAGGGTTATCATATTTTTAGCGGTTTTATCCGGGCTCTTGTTTTTCTTTAAGGATCGATTGGAAAGTGGAATATTTGGATTCGTAAGCGTTTTAATTTCGCTGTCGGTTATCTTTATCGGTTTTGTTATTTTCCTTGAAAATCGTCATCCTACACAAACAATTACTTGGTTAGTGGTGTTAGGGGGCTTTCCGCTTATTGGTTTTATTTTTTATCTCCTTTTTGGACGAAATTATCGGAAAGAGAAGATGTTTAGAAAGAAGTATTTCCTTGATAAACAGGCTTTTCTAACGGTTGAAGGGGACGATGATCCCAGAAGTGAGGAAAAGCTTAACTTAATGGGTGAACATCAGGGCAAATTATTTACTTTGGCTCAAAAACTCGGCAACAGCCCTATTTCTTTTGATACCTCTACAAAAGTATTAACCAATGGAGAAGAAACCTTTCGCAAAATTATTGAACAATTGAAAAGGGCCAGGCACCATATTCACCTTGAATATTATATTGTTCGTCATGATCAAATTGGCCAGGAAATCAAAAATATTCTAATAGAAAAAGCCAATCAAGGAGTTAAGGTTCGCTTTTTGTTTGATGCCGTTGGTTCATGGCAGCTATCGAAGACTTATATTAATGAACTCCGAAATGCAGGTATTGAAACGGTTTCGTTTGGACCTGTTAAGCTGCCTTTCTTAAATAATAAATTTAATTTCCGTAACCATCGGAAGATTATTGTAATTGATGGGACAATTGGTTTTGTTGGCGGTTTAAATATTGGTGATGAATATTTAGGAAGAAACAAGGATATTGGCTTTTGGCGAGACACACATTTAATGCTAAAAGGTGAGGCCGTTCGAACACTTCAGCTTATTTTTTTGCAAGATTGGTATTATATGACAAACCACAGTTTTTTAACAGCAGAATACTTATCCCCGCAATTTGATCATAAAAGTCACGGTGGTGTTCAACTGATTGCAGGCGGCCCTGATAATGAATGGAGCGTTATTAAAAATATCTTTTTCTCAATGATTGCTTCAGCAAAAAAATCGGTTTGGATTGCTTCACCATATTTTATTCCGGATGAAGATATCTTTTCCGCAATCAAAGTTGCTGCACTTAGTGGTGTTGATGTAAGGCTGCTCGTACCGAATCGTCCTGATAAACGAATTGTCTTTCATGCGTCACGATCCTATTTCCCAGAGCTTCTTGAAGCAGGGGTTAAGGTGTTCGAATATGAACGTGGCTTTATGCACAGTAAAATTGTGATTGTTGATGATGAACTTGCCTCGATTGGGACATCTAATATGGATATGCGCAGTTTTCACTTAAATTTTGAGGTAAATGCCTTCTTATTTCGGACAAATAGTACACAAAAACTCGTTGAGGAATATGTAAATGATCTTAAATATGCTAAACAGCTAGAGCTAAAAGCTTTTCAAGAACGGCATATTGGCTTTAGATTATTGGAATCGACAGCGCGGTTACTTTCACCATTGTTATAATCTAGGAGATAAGAAATCTCGTCGAATTTTGAACTGCACTCGAATTATTAGATATATCTAATAATTAGAGGTGCAGTTCATTTCGACGAGATTTTTATATATATAAAGGATTTTTACAAAATTTGGCGAATTAATAACTTAGAAAGGAGGAGTGTTTCATTGTTAACTGCACGAACAAAAACAGGTAAAAAGCTTTGTCTTGGGTATGCTTATAGAAAGGAGACTCTCTTGGATTTACGAAATAAAGAAGAATTCATTTGTCCGATATGTGGAGAAAGTGTATTGTTGAAATTAGGTGACCAGCGGATTTTTCACTTTGCACATAAGCGAGGAAGCAACTGCCGTGATAATTTTGAAAATGAATCATATGAACACATGGAAGGGAAACGACAGCTATTTCAATGGCTCAATAAACAAAAAATTCCTTCTGTCTTAGAGTTTTATGATAGGGAAATTCTGCAGCGTCCTGACATTATGTTCAAGTATAAGGGAAAGAAATATGCTTTAGAATATCAATGCTCCACGTTACCGGAAAAGGTATTTATCAAGAGGACGAAGACGTATATCGAGAATGATTACATCCCCTTATGGATAATCTCTAGCAGTCACATACGCAAAAAAAAGAAAAAAACGATCGCTTTGTCTAACTTCCATTATTTATTTTTACGAAGTACTTCATCTGGAAATCTTTATATTCCCGCTTATTGCCCCGAAGAACATCTTTTTCAATTAGTAGAATCGATTACTTCCTTCTCGATAAAAAATGCCTTAGTTGAACATTCCTATTATTCACTTCATAATTTTGAACTCGATGCCCTATTGGAACCTAAGAAGAAATTTCAGTTTAATCTATCAAGCTGGAATGCGGAAAATGAAAAATTTATTCTGAATTGGTCCCTTCATCCGCAATCGGGTAAAAAAATATTTCTCCATGAAATTTATAACCGTGGTTTGAACCTTTTCCTATTACCTCCTGAAATCGGTCTTCCTGTAGTTCATTCATTACTTATTCAAACGCCTCCGATCATTTGGCAGACTTATTTATATCTTGATGTTTTAGCCAACAAGAACCCCAACGATTTAATAACTTTTCAAGAGATTACCGCCCACTTTAACAAGAGAATACGTAGAAATGATATCATTTTAAGAAATCTGCCACAGCTGGGACAGTTAAATCCCATTCTAGCTCAAATAGAATATTTACAAACATTAGAGCAGCTAGGGATTTTAAAACGAAAAGGAGACACTGCTTTTCAAATCCAGCGGAAAATAATGATTCCGAGGTCGAATCGAGAAAGAGAGGAGGTCAAACTGTTTTTTTATCAAAAAAATAGTAATATCCTTGCAAAAAAGTAAATGAAAGTAGGCTAATGGGCATAATAGAGTGAGGGTGAATTGTCTTTTCTTACGTTTTAAAAAGGAAATAGCAAGGATTAAGAGAATATATTTATGAGTGAATTTTTTCGCTTACCGAAATTGAATGGAGGATGGATCATGGCAAATGAAACAGCAGTAAAATCGCTCCCAGCGAGAAGTGACATCGCTGTGGAAGACACATGGAAATTAGAAGATATTTTTGCAAATGATCAGGAATGGGAAAAAGAGTTTCAAGATGTTAAAAATCAATTTCCTGGTATTAAAGAATTTGAAGGGAAATTAGGAGAAAGTGCGGAAACACTCTATAAAGCCCTTCAATTTCAAGATCAATTGTTAGAGCGGATTGGTAAGCTTTATACATACTCACATATGCGTTATGATCAAGATACGACGAACTCCTTTTACCAAGGATTAGATGACAGAATGAAAAACTTATATTCTCAGGCAGCAAGTCAGTTGGCATTTATCGTTCCGGAAATTCTTTCGATTGACGAAAGCAAAGTAATGAGTTTCCTGAATGAGAAAGCTGAGCTAAAGCTTTATGAACATGCTATCGAAGAAATTAATCTGCAAAGGCCGTATGTACTAAGTGCTGAGCAGGAAGCACTACTTGCGGAAGCAAGTGAAGTAATGGATGCTTCTAGCAACACATTTGGTATGCTTAACAATGCTGACCTTGAATTTCCATCGATAAAAGATGAGAACGGGGATGAGGTTGAAGTGACCCATGGACGGTACAGCCGATTCTTGGAAAGTGAAGACCAGCGTGTTCGCCACGATGCCTTTAAAGCCGTTTATAAAACGTATGGTAATTTTAAAAATACGTTCTCAAGTACTTTAAGCGGCAATGTGAAAAAGGACAACTTTAATGCAAGAGTAAGAAAATATGATTCAGCAAGACATGCTGCCCTTTCAGCTAACAATATTCCAGAAAGTGTATATGATAACCTTGTTAATACGGTTAACGAGAACCTTCACTTATTACATCGGTATGTGAAGCTTAGAAAAAAAGTATTAGGTTTAGAAGAGTTGCATATGTATGACTTGTATACACCTCTAGTAAAAGATGTGAAAATGGAAATTACGTACGATGTAGCGAAGGATTTAGTCATTAAGGGGCTTTCGCCATTAGGTGAGGAATATTCTAAAATCCTAAAAGAAGGCTTTGAAAATCGCTGGGTTGATGTCCATGAGAATAAAGGGAAGCGCAGCGGTGCTTACTCTTCCGGGGCATATGGCACCCATCCATATATTTTGATGAACTGGCATGAAAATGTGAATAATTTATTTACATTAGCCCATGAATTTGGTCATTCCGTTCATAGCTACTATACACGAAAATCACAGCCGTACCCTTACGGAAACTACTCGATTTTCGTTGCTGAGGTAGCTTCAACTTGTAATGAAGCACTGCTAAATGATTATTTATTAAAAACAATTGATGATGAACAAAAGCGAATTTACCTCCTAAATCATTATTTAGAAGGCTTTAGAGGCACCGTTTTCCGTCAGACGATGTTTGCGGAGTTTGAACATTTAATTCATCAAAAAGCACAAAATAATGAGGCGTTAACAGCTGATTCTTTAACCGAGGCCTATTATGCGTTGAACAAGAAGTATTATGGTGAAGAGGATATTGTGATTGATGAGGAAATCGGCTTAGAATGGGCGAGAATTCCGCATTTCTATTACAATTATTATGTTTATCAGTACGCCACTGGCTTCAGTGCAGCTACCGCCTTAAGCAAGCAAATTTTAGAGGAAGGCGAGCAAGCGGTGAAACGGTATATCGAAGAATTCCTCAGTGCCGGAAGCTCAGATTATCCGATTGAAGTACTCAAAAAAGCAGGGGTCGACATGACGAGTGCCGATCCAATAAAGGATGCATGTAAGGTATTTGAAGCCAAGCTAAATGAATTAGAACAGCTTTTATCATAATAAGAAAGCGGAAGTCTACTTGACGCTAGGCACTGAAGCTAGACAGGTAAAAAAAGGAATGGTACCATTATGGCTGCCATTCCTTTTTTCAAAAACCTCTAAATCGTTTTCGGTTATTCAGATAAACTAGGAAGATTAAAATTGAAATAAACAAAATAGGTGTGCTGAGGAATAACGGAAAAATCTTAATTAAAGCAAGTAAATGGAGAAAAAAAGCAAACAAAATAAAAAGAATCATCATAATCAAATGAATTTTGTTCACAGTAAATGCCACCTTTGTAAGGTTGTTCACTACTATGTGTATTGTCCATTTCGTGAATATATGACTTTTTCCTGCATTAACGAGCAGTAAGACCCCTACTCCAAGACTTTAAGGTAAAATGGATAAGTGGGGGAGCAACTGCCCTTAAAAGTCCGATAACCGTCAGTGGGGGATAGAAAAAACTCCCACTGATGGAAGCTTCACTTTATGACAATATTGTGAAATGAAGCACATACTTATTGTCAATCGTTTTAAATACATGTTATATTTAATGCGTGAAGTTGATCACTACAAACATATACCCCTTTGTTTGACCGTGAAAAATTTCTCCCATCCCCTTTGTTCGTATTAATAGAAAAAATGCCTTGCAGTCTGAATA
>Ga0213822_1000248_pt1 | contig 48282 bp, 44 predicted proteins | sample MC6MC0908MG_FD_179872 | JGI IMG/M metagenome (GOLD analysis project Ga0213822, IMG submission 179872) | Enriched soil aggregate microbial communities from Iowa State University, Ames, United States - MC6-MC0908-MG | ecosystem: Environmental > Terrestrial > Soil > Unclassified | place: USA: Iowa... | reverse complement strand
GCTTATTCTTGCAAGCGATTCAACCCTCAATCCCTGCTCCTTAAGGATTTGTGCCCCTGGCTGGAAAGACTTTTCAATTACAATCCCAATCCCGATCACCTCGGCCCCGCCTTGCTTCACTATTTCCACCAATCCCAGTGCAGCCTGTCCATTTGCAAGGAAATCATCAATAATAAGGATCCGATCTGTTTCAGCAATAAACTTATTTGAAATCGAGATTTCGTTTGTAATATTTTTTGTAAATGAATGAACACTTGCGGTCAATAAATCATCAGTAAGTGTTAAGGATTTTCTTTTTCTAGCAAATACAACTGGTACATTCAAATAGCAGCCAGCCATAACAGCTGGGGCAATCCCTGAGGATTCAATTGTGACGATTTTCGTGATTCCTTCATTTGCAAATCGTTCTGCAAACTCTTTCCCTATTTCTAGCATCAATTTAGGATCAATTTGGTGGTTTAAAAACGAATCGACTTTTAACACATTTTCTGAGAGGACCTTACCGTCCTTTTTGATTCTTTCCTCTAAAAAATTCATGAATTACCCTCCAATGAAAAAAATAAAAAACCCAAAGGTCATTGCTCACAACAAAAATTGAGTGAGGCAATGACCTTTGGGTTTTAGATCCAAAAGGAAAAGAAAAAGCATTCTATTAAAATGCGTTTTTCTCACATTACCCACTCATAGTCAGATTATTTACGGTAATCCGGTAGAAACTTGCAGGCCATATTCCTGCGATTATATGAGCGAAGCCTTATAAATTTATGTACACATTATATCACGATAGATGTTTTATTCAACCGTTTATTTCAAAAAACGAACGATAAAAATATTACCTATATCTTTGTTCGGTTTTTAAAAGCGCTTCCAATATATAATATAAGGCTTAAAACAAATATTGAATACCCATTCATTTTCAGGTACTATTAAAGTAAGTAATCTATTCTGAAAATTCAAAACTAAGAGGTGGACATATTGAAAAAATCTATTCCTGAAAACTGGTGGAGTCAACTAAGGTTACCGGTCATTTCGGCGCCAATGTTTTTGGTGTCAGGCACCGAGCTTGTGAAAAATTGCTGTTTGAATGGGGTGATTGGCTCATTTCCGGCACCAAATGCACGGCCAATTGAGGAGCTTGATCAATGGATGGGACAATTAAATGAATTGCTTGAAGAGGCCCGCGCAAATGATCCACACCGCAAAATAGCTCCATGGGCAATGAACATGGTTGTACATAGCTCCTACAGCCGCTTGCAGGATGAATTGGCTTTAATTAAGAAACATAAGCCGCAGTTAGTGATTACTTCCTTGGGTAGTCCAAAACTAGTAGTTGACATCGTGCATGAGTACGGAGGTCTCGTTTTTTCTGATGTTAGTGATGTGAAATTTGCCAAGAAAGCTGCAGAGGCAGGTGTGGACGGTCTGATTTTAGTTGCCAGCGGTGCTGGCGGACATGCCGGGCAAATTAACAGTTTTGCTTTTGTTGATTTGGTGCGGACGTTCTGGGATGGAATCATCGTTCTAGCAGGTTCAATTTCAACCGGCAAGGGCATTTTAGCTGCACAAGCTGCTGGAGCAGACCTTGCCTATATGGGTACCCGATTTATTGTGGCGACAGAAAGTATGGCAAATGATGAATACCGTGATATGCTTATCGAGGCAACACAGGAAGATATTATTTTAACAGATGCCTTCTCAGGAGTTAACGCTAATATGCTGAAACCCAGTATTAAAAAAGCAGGTCTTGACCCTGAACAACTGGTGAGGAAAGACAAGGTTAACTTTGACGATATGCAAAAGGAAACGAATGCAAAGGCATGGCGGGACATTTGGTCAGCTGGTCATGGCGTAGGGTCCATTGATCGAATTGAATCCACTGCAGATATTATTAACCGCTTGGAAGGCGAATACCAAGTGGCACTTCAAATCGTTAATCGAAATGCAGAAAAATTAAATACCATTAAGGTTAATTGAAAATGGAGTAGAAAAAGGAACCAAACATAAATTGGTTCCTTTTTTCTGTCTATTTATTGTTTTTCAAGGAAATAACCTAAAATTAACATGGGTACACTAAAAAGGAATAAAAATATTTGTCCACTAGTAGTGAACAAAAACAAAAAAGTATGATAAAGTATAGTTTAGAAATCCTTACATATCAAAGCCTAATAGGAATCGGCGTGTCCTCTCTATACGGACAATTGTATTTTTAAAATAATTTAAATGACTAAGGGGGAATGAAAAGTGTCCAGTAACATTTTGGAACAATTTTTAAACGAAAATCTTGAAGACCTTAAAGGAAAAGGTTTATACAATGTCATTGATCCACTAGAAAGCCCAAATGGTCCAGTTATTTCAATTAATGGCAAAAAACTTATCAACCTTTCTTCTAACAACTATTTAGGGTTAGCAACTGACGATCGTCTTAGAAAAGCCGCTGTTGAAGCGATTGAAAAATATGGCGTCGGCGCCGGTGCTGTTCGTACAATCAATGGGACCCTTAAGCTTCATGTCGAATTAGAGGAAAAATTAGCAGAATTCAAACATACAGAGGCAGCAATCGCTTACCAATCTGGTTTTAACTGTAACATGGCTGCTATTTCCGCTGTCATGGATAAAAATGACGCTATTTTATCAGATGAATTAAACCATGCCTCCATAATTGATGGCTGCAGACTTTCCAAAGCAAAGATTATCCGTGTTAATCATTCTGACATGGCAGACTTACGTGCGAAAGCAAAAGAGGCAAAAGAGTCTGGCCTATATAATAAGATTATGGTCATTACTGACGGCGTATTTTCAATGGATGGTGATGTGGCATTATTACCAGAAATCGTCAAGATTGCTGAAGAATTTGACCTCATTACTTATGTTGATGATGCCCATGGGTCTGGTGTCCTCGGTGATGGGGCAGGAACAGTTAAGCACTTCGGGCTTTCCGATAAAATTGATTTCCAAATTGGGACATTATCGAAAGCCATCGGTGTAGTTGGCGGCTATGTCGCAGGTAAGAAGAACCTAATCGACTGGTTAAAGGTTCGCAGCCGTCCATTCCTTTTTTCCACTTCATTAACTCCTGCAGATGTGGCAGCAAGTAAGAAGTCAATTGAAATTTTAATGGAAAGCACTGAGCTTAACCAAAAGCTATGGGAAAATGGCAACTACTTGAAAAAGGGCTTAAAAGAATTAGGCTTTAATATCGGGAACAGTGAAACTCCTATTACTCCATGTATTATTGGCGATGAAACACTAACACAGCAATTTAGTAAACGCCTAAATGAAGAAGGGGTATATGCAAAGTCAATTGTGTTCCCAACCGTTCCAAAAGGGACTGGCCGTGTTCGCAATATGCCAACTGCTGCCCATACAAAAGACATGCTCGATCAAGCGATTTCTATCTATAAAAAAGTCGGCAAAGAAATGGGTGTAATTGAAGGGTAAAGCGGATGGCACCCATGTTCATTGGATGACGTATCTATATAGGTAAAACAGATTATTTCAGCATAACTGAAGAGGACGGAGAAACAACGATGAAGCGTATATTAATCACAGGTGCATTAGGACAAATTGGTTCAGAATTAACCTTAAAGCTTAGGGAAATCTATGGTTCAGATAATGTCATTGCAACGGATATCAAAAAGAACGACAGCGCGGCAGCCCAAAGTGGACCTTTTGAAACTGTAGATGTTACTGATTTGAACAAAATGGTAGAGACGGCCAAAAAATACAAGGTTGATACAGTGATGCATTTAGCTGCACTTTTATCGGCGACTGCTGAAGCAAAGCCTGTATTTGCTTGGAATTTAAATATGGGCGGCCTGATGAATACCCTCGAAACAGCTAGGGAACTAAAAGCCCAATTTTTCACACCTAGCTCGATTGGGGCATTTGGTCCTACCACGCCAAAGGATCATACTCCCCAGGATACGATTATGCGCCCTACTACCATGTATGGTGTAAACAAAGTCGCGGGGGAACTGCTTGCAGATTACTATTATCAAAAATTTGGAGTAGATACACGCGGCTTGCGTTTCCCTGGCTTGATTTCCTATGTTGCACTTCCTGGCGGAGGAACTACGGATTATGCCGTTGAAATCTATTATGAAGCTGTTAAAAATGGCAAATATACGTCCTACATTGATAAAGGCACTTATATGGACATGATGTATATGCCGGATGCATTACATGCCATCATTGATTTAATGGAAGCCGACGCCTCCAAATTGATTCATCGCAATTCCTTTAATGTCACGGCGATGAGTTTTGAGCCTGAAGAAATTGCTGCAAGTATCGCCAAGTATGTTCCGGGCTTCGAGATTTCATATGCAGTGGATCCAGCCCGTCAACAAATCGCCGACAGCTGGCCAAATTCAATAGATGCTTCGGCTGCAAAAGAGGAATGGGGCTTTACATTCAAATATGATCTAGACAGAATGACGAAGGATATGATCGAAAAGCTGCGACAAAAACGATAATTCCATGAATCCTGGGCCAAATTGGTTCAGGATTTTTTCATAAAAATAACATTAGCTTATTTTCTGGTGGTTTTGGCTCATTTTTATCCGACATTGGCACATTTTTATTGATTTATGGCTTATTTTCCATATCGTGGTAAAAAAAGAAAACAGCGAAGCTCATGAAAGCCCCGCTGTTATCTCTTAACATAAATAAGTTGCTCTTTTTTCTCGGTAACCCTGCCAATAATCGCCGCCTGAGTTAATCCCTTCGATTTGAGCTTATCGACATACTCAGCCGCAACCGTTTGACTAATTGAAACGAGAAGACCACCCGACGTAATCGCATCACAAAGGACCAGCTGTTCTTCAGAAAGAATATCTTCATAAACGACGTCATCACTTAACCATTTATGATTGGACTTTGATCCTCCAGGAACCACACCATCTCTCGCTAATTCAACGGCTCCTTCAAGCATGGGAACTTGACTAAATGAAATCTCGAAGCTTACATCGCTTCCACGCGCCATTTCACTGCCATGGCCAAGTAAGCCAAACCCGGTTACATCTGTGACAGAGTGTGGCTGGTAGCTCATCAACACTTCGGCTGCAGTTTTATTTAACATCGCCATTGTTTCTGTTACAATCTGCTCCTGCTCGGGTGTTACAACGCTTCTTTTTATCCCGGTTGTCAAAATGCCGACACCAATTGGTTTGGTTAAGACTAGTACATCTCCAGGTTTTGCTCCAACATTTTTCCATACCTTTTCGGGGTGAACAATCCCTGTAACCGAAAGGCCAAATTTTGGTTCTTGATCGTCAATCGAGTGACCTCCAACCGTGATTGCACCCGCTTCTTTTACTTTATCAGCAGCACCGCGAAGGATATCGGAAAGCATTTCGGCTCCAAGTTTTTTTATTGGGTAGCCGACAATATTTAATACAGTTTTTGGTTCTCCCCCCATTGCGTAAACATCACTCAATGCATTTGCCGCTGTGATTTGCCCGAACATATACGGGTCATCTACAATTGGGGTGAAGTAATCAACGGTTTGTATCAAGGCAATGGAGTCGGTTAAACGATATACCCCGGCATCATCAGATGTATCTAGTCCCACTATTAACTCGGGAACAGGTTCTTGTTTTGGTAATAGACGCAAAACTTGCGCCAAGTCCTCTGGACCAATTTTACAGCCTCAACCAGCTTTTGTTGATAACGAAGTCAGGCGAATTTTTTCTTGTTCACTCAACATGTCCACCTCCATTTTATTAGTATAACTCTTTCATTTATGTTCCGCACTTATCATGGTGAACATTTGCGGAAAATTAGATCATCGGTTAAACTATTTTTACAATCTGAATGTTGAAAAAATAGTATATTGGAGGTTTTTATGAAGACGTACCATGTGGTTGTAGAATTTTGTATGCAATGAAACTACGCACCAAAGGCTGCGAGTTTCGCGGAAAAATTGTTTAGTCATTTTAATCGAAATATTCAAAAGCTAGAACTTATTCCTAGTTCTGGCGGTGCATTTGAAGTAACGCTCAATGGGGAAAAGATTTATTCAAAGCTTGAAACAGGTATTTTTCCAAATACAGAAGAGATAATAAAAATCGTTGAGTCAAAATAACATGAACCCTCATATCGATTAGTTATGAGGGTTTTAATTTGTCGTAATATTATTATGTTAACTGAAAATAAAAAATTACACCTTAAATTGATTTTAAGGTAGAGTAATATATCTGTTTTTACCTAATCCATTTTCAGTTTTTGAAATAAAAACCTCTAATATACCATTTGTGAAAGCAGCGGATACTTCTTGTCTCGTAATGAGAAACGGGAATTCAATCATTCGGCTTTTTTTAAGGGGAACAGAGGGGGAGTATCTGCAGGCAGAAATTATCAATTTTTTTTCTTCTATATATACCTTTATTTCCGCAACTTCAAATTGGGTTAGAATAGCCTCGACAATCCATTCCTTTTCTGTCTCATAAAGATCAATTTGGAATTGAGTCTGGTCATAATAGGATGTAAGTGGATCCAAAAAATAATTCTCCAGCCATTTTTCTACTAAATCAAAATCAAAGGATTGATTTTGTTGCTGTTTCTTTTTTGTCATTTCCAATCCCCCTTGCTCGTTTCATTTTATTCAGCATAACGAAAAACGTGAAAATCCTATGATATAATAGGTACAAAGAGGGATTAGTGAAGGAGTTTTTATCGTGAAAGAATGGTTACGTTCAATTCCAGCAGTCCATGAGCTTCAAAATCATGAAAAATTTTTATATCTACTTAACGAAAGTCAGCTTGATCATTATCAGCTTACTAAGCAATTAAAAAATGCCCTAGATCAAATCAGGGATTCCATCCTACATGATCAATGGCAGGGGGCTATACCCGGAACAAACCAATTCATCGATGAATTATTTATCACTTTGAAAACGAATGTAAAAAGCCAATTTTCCTATACGATTGAAAAAGTAATCAATGCAACGGGTACTATTTTACATACCAATCTAGGCAGGGCAAGATTAAGCGAGAATGCGATTTGTCATGTGGTAGAAACTGCACAAAATTATTCAAATCTTGAATACAAACTGAATGAAGGGGAACGCGGTTCACGCCATAGTCATGTGGAGGCACTTTTGAAAGACATTACCGGAGCTGAAGCAGCGATGATCGTCAACAATAATGCTTCCGCCGTCTATCTTGTATTAAGAGCACTGGCAAAAAATAAAGAGGTTATTGTTTCAAGGGGACAACTTGTTGAAATCGGCGGCTCCTTCCGTATTTCTTCAATCATGGAGGAAAGTGGAGCTACACTGAAAGAAGTGGGAACAACCAATAAGACACATCTTTACGATTACGAGAATGCTGTGTCCGAGGAAACAGCGATTGTGATGAAGGTTCATACAAGTAATTTTAAGGTAGTCGGATTTACAAAATCTGTTGAAACGGAAGAGCTTATCGATTTAACGAAAAGTCTCGAGGGTGTTGTTTTTTACGAAGACCTTGGCAGTGGGGCACTATATGACTTCCGAAAGCACGGAATTGGTGAAGAACCAGTGGTGAAAGAGATCATTGAATTGGGGGCAGATGTGGTTACCTTTAGTGGAGACAAGCTTCTAGGTGGACCACAGGCAGGGATTATCGCTGGAAAAAAAGAAATCATTGACCGCTTAAAAAAACACCAGTTAGCAAGAGTTGTTCGGGTTGATAAAATGACTTTAGCTGCACTTGAGGGTACTTTAATTGATTATGCCCGCAGCGAAACTGCGATGAGAACGATCCCAACAATACGCGATTTGCTTGTTTCTCTTTCTGAATTAGACGAAAGATCAAAGGCATTTGTTACAAGGTTGTTACATAGAACAAACCAATATCAAGCCAAAATTCTTCAAGATGCAAGTCAAGTCGGAGGTGGAACAATGCCTGATGTTCAGCTTCCTACTATGGTCATTGCATTAAAACATGATTCAATAACTGCTGAGCAGTTATTTAGAAAACTTCGAACAGAAACGAAACCAGCCATCATCGCGCGTATTCAAAAAGATGAATTTCTTATTGATCTCAGGACGGTTATATCGGAAGAAGAGGAGATTTTGCTAGAAGCATTAATTAGGGTAGGTAATTCATAAATTTATCAGCTCCAGCCCATATTAAGGGCTGGAGTTTTTCCTATTTACATATCATGATGTGAGTTATGTTTTGCTCTAGTATGGTTGCGATTTTTTACCTTATGGGAACCGCTCAAAGGTTCTGGCTGTCCGGATTGCTTAGGCGCATTTTTTCGCATATCTTTCCCATCGTTTTTGTTCATTTTTCATCCCTCCTCATCATTTAGGATGCAATGAATACATCTTTTTATGCTCGAATATTTTTTCGCGTTCTGAGCAATTTAATGGGTAAAGAAAATGAAGGAGTGAGAAGGAATATGCAAAAATTCCCTTACAACAAAGACAAGCAACAGGCATTTCAAGCTGCGCAACAAGGATATGAGGAAGCTCAAGGGCTTTTCAAGACGATAGTAAGTGACAGTGCCAGTTATGGGCATCAACTGAAGCATTTAAAGAACGAAATAAATGAAGCGTATCAACAAATAGAAAACGCCCTCGAAGTTGCATCAGAACAGCAAAGAGCACAATTAGAACGTTTCCAGCAGGATTTACAAAATATTGTTACTGAGGTCAATCAGACAGAATAAAAACAAGCAGGAGGGGGTTCCTTTAAAGGGATCCCTGCTTGTTTTTATCCCCCATTAACGGAAAGGTAAGACCCCTACAGCTTGAAATTTCACTTTATTGATTCTTCTTGCGCTTTTTATTGTTCATTCTCTCTTTTGCTGTTATTTCCGGTTCACTTGCCAACTCCTCGTTGAATCCGGCTCCTTTTCCTTGCCCTTTAGCAGCATTCATCCCTGGAATTACATGATTAGACTTTCGTTTTACCATTTCATTCACCTCCTGATACTGTTACTATTTCCTTCCTTTCTTGAAAAATGACAATGAAAAAGTTTTTTGAGATAATAATATAGAAAATAAGTATTTTCCCTAATCTAATTCCATTCTAGTGTTAATGCGATTTTCATAATATTCCGAACAAATTACATAAAAAACATAAGAAAAACTTATCAATTACAATAACTTTCTTGTTATTTACTTATGTAAAAGGTTGTATTAAGATTAGAATTGTGAGAAAAGTAAAGCTGGATGGGAAAATTCAAACTTTTCGACTTTTCGTTAATTTTGTTCTATTATGACGAATGAAGGGGGTTTTTACACATGGTAAAAAACGATGTTTTTAACGCACGTGCTTCCTTTGAAGCAAACGGTAAACGCTACCACTATTACCGTTTAAGTGCACTTGAAGAAGCAGGTATTGGCAAGGTATCTAAATTGCCATATTCCGTAAAAGTCTTACTTGAATCTGTACTACGCCAATATGATGGCCGTGTAATCACAAAAGAGCATGTTGAAAACTTAGCAAAATGGGGAACAGATGAGCTGAAGGAAGTAGACGTTCCATTCAAGCCAGCTCGTGTTATTCTGCAAGACTTTACTGGTGTTCCAGCAGTTGTTGACCTTGCTTCCTTAAGAAAAGCAATGGCTGACCTTGGCGGCGATCCAGACAAAATCAATCCGGAGAAAACAGTTGATCTTGTAATCGACCACTCCGTCCAAGTTGATGCTTATGGATCTGCTGATTCTTTAAAAATCAACATGGATTATGAATTTGAACGTAATGCTGAACGTTACCAATTCTTAAGTTGGGCCCAGAAATCATTTAATAACTACCGTGCAGTTCCACCTGCAACTGGGATCGTTCACCAAGTTAACCTTGAATATTTAGCGGATGTTGTTCATGTTGCTGAAACTGACGGCGAATTAGAGGCATATCCTGATACATTAGTAGGTACTGATTCCCACACTACAATGATTAACGGTCTTGGCGTTCTAGGCTGGGGTGTTGGCGGTATTGAAGCAGAAGCAGGTATGCTTGGACAGCCATCATATTTCCCAGTTCCGGAAGTAGTTGGGGTTAAATTAATTGGCGAACTTCCAAACGGCGCAACAGCAACTGACCTTGCACTTAAAGTAACGCAAGTTCTTCGTAAACATGGTGTTGTTGGTAAATTCGTTGAATATTTCGGAGCAGGGGTTTCCTCTTTACCACTTGCAGACCGTGCTACCATTGCCAACATGGCTCCTGAATATGGCGCAACCTGCGGATTCTTCCCGATTGACGATGAATCACTTGGCTATATGCGCTTAACAGGCCGTGAAGAAGAGCAAGTCAAGGTTGTTGAAGAATATTGCAAAGCAAACGGCTTATTCTTCGATCCATCATTTGAACCAGTGTATACTGATGTAATCGAAATCGATCTTACTGAAATTGAAGCAAATCTTTCTGGTCCTAAGCGTCCACAGGATTTGATTCCACTTTCAAAAATGAAACAAGAATTCGTAAAAGCTGTTTCTGCACCACAAGGAAACCAAGGCTTTGGTTTACAAGGTGATGAACTTGAAAAATCAGCAACAGTGAAATTCAACAATGGTGACGAAACTGAAATTAAAACTGGTGCAGTAGCAATCGCTTCAATTACAAGCTGTACAAACACTTCTAACCCATATGTTTTAGTGGGTGCAGGACTTGTAGCAAAGAAAGCTGTTGAACTCGGAATGGAAGTTCCTAAGTTTGTTAAAACTTCTTTGGCACCAGGATCTAAAGTTGTAACTGGATACCTTCGTGATTCCGGATTACTTCCATACCTTGAGCAAATCGGCTTCAACCTTGTTGGTTACGGCTGTACAACATGTATCGGTAACTCCGGTCCATTAAAAGAAGAAATTGAAAAAACAATTGCGGAAAACGATCTATTAGTGACATCTGTTCTTTCTGGTAACCGGAACTTTGAAGGACGTATTCATCCGCTTGTAAAAGCAAACTACCTTGCTTCACCACCACTTGTTGTTACTTATGCACTTGCTGGTACTGTAAACATCGACTTTGCTACTGAAGCAATCGGTAAAGATAAAGACGGCAACGATGTCTTCTTAAAAGATATCTGGCCATCTACTGCAGAGGTAAATGATGTTGTTAAACGCACTGTTACTCCTGAACTATTCCGTAAAGAATATGAGAACGTGTTCGGTGACAACGAGCGTTGGAACGAAATCAAAACAAGCAATGAGCCATTATACACTTGGGATGAAGATTCAACCTATATTGCAAACCCACCATTCTTTGAAGGTTTATCACCAGAACCAGGTACTGTTGAACCTTTAACAGGACTTCGTGTGGTTGGTAAATTCGGTGACTCTGTAACAACTGACCATATTTCACCTGCAGGAGCAATTGGTAAAAATACTCCAGCTGGTAAATACTTGCTTGAAAAAGGCGTTCAGCCTCGTGACTTTAACTCTTATGGTTCTCGCCGTGGTAACCACGAAGTCATGATGCGAGGAACTTTTGCAAACATCCGAATCCGCAACCAAATCGCTCCAGGCACAGAAGGCGGCTTCACAACTTACTGGCCAACAGGCGAAGTGACATCAATTTACGATGCTTGCATGAAGTACAAGGAAAACGGCACTGGCTTGATTGTTCTTGCTGGTAAAGATTACGGAATGGGCTCTTCACGTGACTGGGCTGCAAAAGGAACAAACCTATTAGGTATTAAAACTGTTCTTGCTGAAAGCTTCGAACGTATTCACCGTTCAAACCTTGTGTTAATGGGTGTTCTTCCACTTCAATTTAAAGAAGGCGAAAACGCTGAAACACTCGGCTTAACTGGTAAAGAAACCATTGACGTTCAAGTGGACGAAAACGTAAAACCACGTGATCTTCTAAAAGTAACAGCTACAGACGAAGCTGGCAACAAGAAAGAATTCGAAGTTCTTGTTCGCTTTGATTCTGAAGTTGAAATTGATTATTACCGTCACGGCGGAATTCTGCAAATGGTTCTTCGTGAAAAATTACAAGCGTAATGAGTCAAAAACACCATGCCGAGGTTGGCATGGTGTTTTTTTAGGAAACAATTGACATTCTTCAGTCTTTTTTAATAAAATAAAACTAACAAACGAAAAGGAATGGTAAAGAGGCATGAAGTTATAATCTTATTTTTCAATTCATTATTCGAATAAACGAAAATGAAGAACTTGAAGAATAGGATTAGTCTGTCCTTTTTAATGTCCTGATCGTATATTCATAAACCTTTTTAAGGTTTATTTGCTGCCCTAATTTTTTTGCAGCGAACGATACTATTTACGACATAAACTTTCTTCAAGTTCGCATGAAGGAGGTTTTTTTATGTTTAATAAACAAAATTCAATTATCATAAATGTTAAAGGGTTAGAAATAAGCTATAATTCACAAAAAATCTTGGACAATATTCATTTCGATATTAAAGTTGGCGAGAGGATCGGTCTTGTCGGACTTAATGGTACTGGGAAAACCACTTTAGCCAATCTCCTATTCGGCAACATTTCTCCCGACCAAGGTGTTATTGAGAAACCAAGTAATTTAAAAATCGGTTATCTTACACAATCAATCGATTATGAAATAAATGATTTTCATGATTTCTTGGAAAATGCAGCGGAAAGCGACCTATTTCAGCACGCAAGTGAGCTGGGGCTTAAAAAAGTATATAACTGGGAGGATCACAGACTGAATCATTTAAGCGGAGGGGAAAAGCTAAAGCTGGCACTTTCTATGGTTTGGTCATCAAAACCGGATGTTTTAATCCTGGATGAACCCACCAATCACATAGATTATACTGGAATTGAGTGGTTAATTAGAGAATTAGAAAAGTTCAATGGCCCTGTTTTGATTATCTCACACGATCGGCATTTTTTAGATCAAACGGTGAATAGGATATTTGAATTAGAAAATGGGAAAATCCATTTTTATAATGGGAATTACAGCGATTATCGGAAGGAAAAACAGCTACGAGTAGAAAATCAGCGGCATCAATACAATGTCCAGCAGCGCCAAATCGAATTAGTGGAATCGCAAATGGAGCAGTTAAAATCTTGGTCAGAAAAAGCTCATCGAAGTTCAACAAAAGAAGAGGGCTTTAAAGAATATCATCGGGTAAAGGCAAAAAAGCGGGACAATCAGGTAAAATCAAAATTGAAGCGGCTGGAAAAGGAGCTTGAAAAACATAGGGTTGATAAGCCGATTGAAGAAGCAAATATTCGATTTCAGTTTGAGCGCCATGGGAAGAGAGGCAAACGGATTATTGAGGCAAAAATGATGACTAAAGAGTATGATGACAGAACACTTTTTCAAAATGCCCAGTTCTATATTAATCAAGGTGAGCGCATTGGCCTTTTAGGGGAAAATGGCTGTGGTAAAACGACATTAATAAAAATAATTCTAGGTGATGAGCTGCCTTCCAAAGGAGAGTTGTGGAAGAGCGATACCATCAAAATTGCTTACTTAAGCCAGGATGTAGCTGATTTGCCAGTTGATCAAACGACAATGGATGCACTTGGCTATACGGACAGAGAGAGCATTCTTAAGGCAAGGACATTACTTTCCAATTTAGGTTTAAAAGAAGGGCATATAAATAAGCCCATAGGGACCTTAAGTCTCGGAGAACGGACGAGGGTGAAGCTGGTTGATATGTTAATGCAGGAGTATGATGTTCTCATTATGGATGAACCAACCAATCATCTTGATTTACCAAGCAGGGAACAGCTCGAAAAAACATTAAGTGAGTTTACAGGCACGATTATTACCGTTTCCCATGATTATTATTTCCTAAATAAACTTTGTGATCGGCTGCTAGTATTTGAAAATCAACAAATCAAGCGGTTCGAAATGAAGCCGGAGGAGTATTTTAATCAAAATATAAAGGATAACAACAATGAAACTCTTTTAGTAATTGAAAACAAGATTGCCGCTATCTTGGGAGAATTGTCGATTATTGATCAAAAGGATCCAAAATATCAGCAATTAGACAAAGAATTTAATGAACTGCTTAAGCAAAAACGTGCGCTCATGAAGTAAGCAGGGAAAAAGAGCAGGTATTCCTGCTCTTTTTCGTTGCAATTAATAACTTCCATCGATGAAAGTAATTTTATTTGTGTAAATAACTAGTTTATTTGTGAAATCACGCTGTTTATTTGCGAAACCACGCTGTTTGTTTGCGAAACTACCCACTTTATTTGCGAAACAACAATTTACCCTATTTTGAATCCAATAAATTTAGTAGCTGAGCCTCTTTTTCCGCATGCATTCCTGATTTCCACTCATTCTGAGACAATTTACGTTCCTTTTCCCATTGATATATTTCCGCTAAGCTATCCTTCAGTGGTCTAAAAGTCAAACCACTTTGGATGGCCTTATCAACATTAATGGAAAAAGCACCTTTCCAAGGCTTCTCAAGCTCAGGAGATAACGGGGCATTTTCAGGCACCCACAGCGGCATCTCTGTCCATGGCGCAATCTTTTGTTCAAGCAGGAACACTTCATCTGCCCAAACTACTTCAGCATTAGATCCAGTCACTTTGATACATGCATCGATGAATTCTTTAATCGAAAGGGGATAATCAGGTCCCGTTGCATTAAAGGTTCCAGCAGTATTAGTACCCATCAATTTTAGAATCCATTGCGATAGGTCTTTGTTATCAATGACCTGTATCCGCCGGCCAGGCTTACCTGGAACCAACACTTTGCCGCCTTTGGAAATTCTATGTACCCAATATGGAATCCGGTCCGTATAGTCATTCGGTCCAATTAACTGACCGGCACGGATATTTAACACTCGTCCAGGCATGTTTTTTTCCGCATTTCCCTCACATAAAGCTTTAAATTGCCCATAATATTCATAAACTGGACCATTCACATCCTTTGAAAGCTCTGCTGCTTCCTCGAGGGACATTTTCAAAACTGGATAGTTTTCATCTAAATTTTCCTGAACCCAGTCTTTATATACAGAGATACTTGAGATAAATGTATATTGATTTACTCGATCCTTCAATAATTCAGTTGCATTATGAACTGTATAAGGAATAAACCCGTTTGTATCTAAAACCGTATCCCAGTAACGATTTTTCAGCTCAATTAAATCACCAAAACGATCACCTGTAATAATCTCTACATCATTTAAACCTTCATTTTGATTTCCACGATTAAAAATTGTGACTTCATGGTTTTCACTAAGAGCTGCCTCCACAAATGTTCTTCCCAAAAAGCGGCTGCCGCCTAAAACTAGAATCTTCAAATAAATCCCCCTCCTTTTTAAAATTATACCAAGTATTCGAACTATTGCGTTAATATTAACTCCATTCATTCTCAAATATGAAAAGTATTGCATATGTCATGAATATTGTTAAAATTACAATGGTAGAAGGCAGTAATTTTGCTGTGAAATTGTACAAATTAATGAGGGGATGTCATAGCATGGAAAACATCTATTTACAGTCCGTTTCATATGAAAACGGTGTATTAAAAATATTAGATCAAACTAAAATTCCTAATGTAACCGAATTTATTGAAATCACAAAAATTGAAGATGCCTGGGATGCGATTAAACAATTGAAAGTGCGTGGTGCTCCAGCAATTGGAATTGCCGCTGCCTATGGCTTAGTGGTGGGTATAAAGAATGCCCCTGAAAATTCATATGACGATTTTTACGCTTTTTTCAAAAAACAAGCCGACTATTTGTCCACTTCACGTCCAACTGCAGTCAATTTATTTTGGGCCTTGAAGCGGATGGACGAGCGGGTACTTAAAGAAAAAGATCAGCCTATTTCGAAAATTAAGGAAGCATTAGAGCAAGAAGCTCATTTAATCCGCAATGAAGATGAAGAGGTTTGCCGCACCATCGGTGAGCATGCGTTAACACTGTTAAACGATGGAATGGGTATCTTAACCCATTGTAATGCAGGCGGCATCGCAACAGCAAGATATGGGACAGCCCTTGCTCCCCTATACTTAGCAAAGGAAAAGGGCTGGGATATTAAGGTTTATGCTGATGAAACAAGACCATTGCTGCAAGGTGCACGCTTGACGGCATGGGAGCTAATGCTAGCAGGGATAGATGTCACTCTTATCACGGATAATATGGCGGCTATGGTCATGCAAAAAGGTTGGGTACAAGCGGTGATAGTTGGCTGTGACCGTGTTGCTGCCAACGGGGATGTAGCTAACAAAATTGGCACATACGGTGTAGCACTGCTGGCAAAAGCGCACAATATTCCTTTTTATGTAGCAGCACCACTCTCCACCATCGATTTAGAAACAAAAACAGGTTCTGATATTCCAATTGAGGAACGTGATGCAGCTGAAATTACTGAAGGATTTGGGAAAAGAACAGCACCTGAATATGTAAAGGTGTTTAATCCAGCATTTGATGTCACACCACATGAGTTGGTTACGGCTATTATTACCGAAAAGGGTATACTAACAGGAAATTATCAAGAAGTGCTGCCAAAACTTTTTCAATGAAAATGTGGAAAGCGGGTTGCGTATGATTACGGAAATTAAGTATAAAAAACAAATTTGCGAAATTGGAAAAAGAATTTATGATAAAGGATTTGTAGCTGCCAATGATGGCAACATTTCCATACGGATTAATGACAATGAATTTCTCATCACGCCGACAGGTGTCAGTAAAGGTTCCCTTACACCCGAAATGATCATCAAAGTTGACGGAAAAGGGAATGTACTTGATGGGGATTACCGGCCGACCTCTGAAATGAAAATGCATCTTCTTGTCTATCAAGAACGATCAGACATCCAAGCAGTTGTCCATGTTCATCCGCCATACGCTACCGCTTTTGCGATTGCAGGGATTCCATTAGATCAGGCAATTATGCCGGAATCAGTTGTCTACCTTGGAACCATACCTGTTGCTGAATATGGAACACCTTCAACAGCAGAAGTACCAGATGCAGTAAAGCAGTTTGTTCACGAGCATCAAGGCGTCCTATTGGAAAACCATGGTGCATTGACTTGGGGAAAGGATTTGGAGCATGCCTATTATCTAATGGAATCGTTAGAGTTTACAGCGAAAATTAATTGGATTGCAAAACAGCTTAATGGAGACCGGGAGCTTTCTAAACAGCATGTTCAAACACTGGTAGATATGAAAACGAAAATGGGTATTAAAGGAAAGTCACCACTAGGAACAGAAACCCCGGATGGCATCCATGCGAAAAAAAGCACCCCTAAACGTGAATATTCATTATCTGAACAAGATGTAAATTTGATTGTGGAAAGGGTATCCCAAAACATATTGAATGAATTGAAAAAGCACCTTTAGAAAGCAAGCGAGAGGCTTGCTTTTCCATTTATCTTTTTCAAAACGAAAGAGTACGAAATTTGTCACAGTTTCGGCATATACAAGTTTTGTTTCAACCTGGTTTATAGTGTAAAATCTATGTAGCAAACAACGTAAAGGAGGTCTTCGGGTATGATCAAAAAAGTAATTGCTGCCGTTGTATTGGTTACCTTACTTACTGTAGCAATTGTTCAGGCAATGGATAAAAAGACAGAAACACCCGAAACGACAAGCCAGGCATCAGCAAATAAATCAGGACTTTCTATTGGAGCGAAGGCACCTGATTTTGAACTTAAAACATTGGCAGGAGAAACGGTTAAACTTTCAGAGTTAAAAGGCAAAAAGGTAATGCTAAACTTTTGGGCTACGTGGTGTGGACCATGTAAAGCAGAAATGCCGGAAATGGAGCAATTCTCTAAACAAATCGGTGATGATACGGTCATTTTAGCGGTTAACATTGATCCGCAATTAGATGTCCAAGGTTTTGTCGACGAATATAAACTCACCTTTCCAATCCTACTAGATGAAGAAGACAAGGTAAATGAAACCTATCAGATCATGGCAATTCCAACAACTTATTTTATTGACAGTAAAGGGATTATTCAAAATAAATTTCCTGGCACGATGAAGCTTGCCGACATGAAAGATTTCACAAAAAAATTAAATTGAAGCAAATGGACGGTTCTCTTGCTTCAGTTTGGAAACAAAACGAGAGATATTGGTAATCCAATGTCTCTTTTATTTTTTATAAAAATTAAAATACGATATAATTTTCAAAAAGTTGTAATAATTGCAAGCGTTTCCGGGCATAATAACTGTTACAATAGGTAATAAGGAAGGTGATATCCATGAGAAAACCTAGAAAACGTTCTTTCGCAGAACTTGTATCTGAAAATAAATCGCAACTTTTAAAAGATCGGGCAGCGATGGAAAAGATTGAGCAACGCATAGAAGAAAAACGTCTTGGCAAAGCGGAGTAATCACAAAAGTTTTCCATTTATCGTTTTCCACCCTTATGGGCAAAATGTACATAAGGAGGGATTATTACATGAGTAATGAGACAGGTTATAAAACAAAACGATTTAAACCGGACCATATCGGAACACAACCCCGTGGATTCGGCGGAAATAAGGGCAAAAAAATGCAAGATACTTCCGGCAAGCATGCCCAAGTAATGCAAACTAAAGGTGAATAATGTTGGATATAAGACCTAATTGGCTAAGCCAGTGGGTCTTTTATATATATTCCTTACCATTAAATTTTTGTGATATTTTTTTGCCTCCGTTACAAACTATATTTGTACCAAGTACGATTTCGAGGAGGATATGTATCATGGCCTATAATAACCAGTCAAAGCCAGATGATCGAAGTGATAATGCAGAAAAGCTCCAATCAATGATTGAGGATACAACCGAAAATATCCAAAAGGCAGAAGAATCGCTGCAATTTACCGATAGTGAGCAGCAACGTCAGCAAATAGAAGCCAAGAATCAACGTAGACGCGAAAGCATTGAATCCTTCCAAGCTGAGATTCAGGATGAAACTTGATTAAAAGATGAAAAAAGGGCCAAAAGGGTCCTTTTTTTAGTTGCTATTATTTCATTTAACGATAGCCATTATGGTAATATAAGAAGGAATTTTTGAAAAAGATGTGATGAGATTGAAACAACAAGGAAACCAGCGTTCAAGATACAATGAGAAAATTATTCAGTGGGAAAACGAACTGAATGAAACAGGAGTTATTATAGATGAAAACCAGTTAATTACCGCAATAAGTCAAGAGTCAAATCCCTTCATGTTATCGAAGCTGCTAACGTTCGCCGCACTTTCACGGCTTGGAAGGAATGAGCAGGATTCATTGGCAGTGGTTTGGCTTGAAAAAGCATTAAAGCTTCATCCAGAGAACCAAAAAGCAAAGGAATATATGATCCAGTCCGATTGGAAAAAGATGCATAACCTGCTTTCTTCACTTTCTTTTCCGCCAATTAGGGAAACGGATAATCGAACAGCGAAAAAGAAGACAGCTGAACAATTCATCGAGGTTTGTCAAGGCTTTTTAGCAGAAGCAGATGTAAAGTTGGACGATATACACGCTATGGTGGATATAACTTCATCCATGGTAAATAATGACCTTTTTAAAAGATATCGAAAGCTTTCGGATTTATTAACTTCGGCTATCGAAGAAACAAGGAGCCTCTTAAAAGCCGCCGAAGAATACGAGCAATCGATTACAGGTGTTTTCCATACGTCGACCTATTATGATGATTTGAAAATGCACATGTCGAATGTGGAAGAAATCAAACAGCTTTGGCAGCAGCAATTTCTTGAAGTAGACCAATCTGTCTCAGTTGCTGAAAAAGCCTTGGATCAGTTGAATAATATGATTGGGATGGGTGTAGTAAAAAACCGGGTTAATGATTTTTACCGATTTTTAAAATACCAAAAACAGAGGAAAGAACTAGGCTTTCAAATTAAAGATGAATTAAGTCTTCACATGATCTTAACCGGAAATCCGGGAACAGGAAAAACCACTCTCGCCAGGTTGATGGCAAAGATTTATCATGAACTCGGAGTCTTGCCGCGGGAGGAAGTTATAGAGACAGACCGCTCGCAGCTTGTTGGATCTTTTGTGGGGCAAACGGAAGAAAACGTCCGAAGCATTGTCGAGCGATCGATCGGTGGAGTGTTGTTTATTGATGAAGCCTACAGTCTTAAACGTGAGGGCCAAACAGGAAATGATTATGGCCAGGCAGCGATTGATACCCTTGTTTCACTCATGACTGGAAGTGAGTATGGCGGGAAATTCGCGGTATTCTTAGCGGGATATCCTGAAGAGATGCGCACCTTTTTAGACGCAAATCCCGGTTTGCGCAGTCGGTTTCCAAAATCCAATTTTATCCACTTACCAAATTATTCGAATGAGGAGTTACTCAAGATTGCTGAGCAAGTCGCAGCGGAGAATGATTATATCCTAACAGAAGACTCTAAAATTGAAATAAATCACCGACTTGATCAGGAACGAGTTGACGACACATTTGGAAATGCCAGGACAGTCCGCAATATTGTGTTGGATGCCATTTTTAAAAAGGGAGCAGACAACCAAGCGGCGGAAGAAGACATACTAGACTATATGCTGCTTAATAAAGAGGATTTTCAAACGGAAAAAGAGAATATTGCTGAATCACCACAAGAGAAGATGGACCGCTTAATTGGTCTCCAGTCATTAAAAATTGAAATGAGGACGCTTATTTCATTTGTGAAAATGCAGCAGTTCAGAAGAAAAAAGGGATTACCAACTGTACCTATCCAGCTTCATGCAGTGTTCACTGGAAACCCAGGTACTGGAAAAACAACAGTTGCTAAAATCTACGCAGAGTTTTTAAAGGAATGTGGAATTTTAAAAAGAGGGCACTTAATTGTTGCCAGCAGAGCTGATTTTGTCGCTGGATATGTTGGGCAAACTGCGGGAAAAACAAAGAAAAAGATTAGGGAAGCGCTTGGCGGTGTCTTATTTATAGATGAGGCCTATTCATTGCTTAGTCATACAGCCGGTGATTTTGGAAAAGAGGTCATTGATACGCTCGTTGATGAAATGACAAAGCAAAACGAGAACCTAGTAGTGGTATTGGCCGGTTATCCAAATGAGATGGATCAACTGCTTGAAAGCAACCCAGGACTTCGTTCGAGGTTTAAAAAATTCTTCCTCTTCCTGGATTACTCTTCAGAGGAATTGCTCGAGATTATGTCAACCTACGCAGAAAGCTATCAATACCAATTAACCGCGGACGCAAAGAATCTATTAATTCAAACACTAGAAGCGGAAGTATACAAGGGGAATGGCCGTTTTGCTGCAAATTTAGTAGATGAGATGATACAGGCGCAAGCCTTCCGATTAATGGATGTCGAAGAGGACGAAAGTCTCTTAGAAAAATCGATGTTTCTAGAAGTAGATGATGTGAAAAAAGCCTTAAGTAAAATGTAAGATATTTAGAAATAAAGGGGACATTTCTTTGGATAATTATTTTACTTCAACAAGGGAAATTCAGCTATATTACGCAGATACAGATATGATGGGTGTCATTTACCATGCCAATTATTTAAAGTTTTTCGAGCTAGGCAGAACAGGGTTAATTGAAGACCTTGGATATAGCTATCTTTCGATGGAGGAGTCCGGGTACTATGCGCCTGTCTATGATATTCAGATTACCTACAAAAAACCATTGAGATATGGCGATCAAGCATTCGTAAAGACGTGGGTTGAATTAAATGATGGAATAAAAACCATTTACGGGTATACGATTGTAAACGGCAATGATAAAGTTTGTGCCGTTGGAACTTCTACCCATATTATCGTCAAAAAAGATAATTTCCGACCGACATCTTTTAAAAAGGCTTTTCCAGAATGGTATTTAAAATACGAAGAAATTAAGAAAAAATAATCCATATGTATTCCTCAAAAACAATGCAATAGTGAGGTGAACAGGATGGTCTTTGGCATAAAACGATGGGAAATAATCGAATGGAAAAGAAAAATTGATAGTGGAGAAATTGCCTTTTTAACGCATTATTGGCTCGATGACCGCTTTCCAGGCAGTAAGACGGTAACAAAGGTCGGATGTCATGACCTTGAACGATTAGCCGCTTGGGGAAAAAAACATGGCTTAAAAAAAGAATGGATTCATCACAGGGAGGATGGCTATTCTCATTATGACTTAATCGGTGGCAGGCAAAAAGAAATTTTATTGAAAGAAGGCTTACTAGAGCATATTTGGAAAAATAAAACAGGTACACTTAAAAAATGATTATTTTTTAAGTGTACCTGTTTTTCATGAGTTTGAACTTGATTTCTCCGTTGCTTTTTTGAACAATAAAAAGCACTGTTTCAATGAAGCCATTGGGTTATATGGTCTTGAATTTCTTTATATTTCTCATCTGCATTTGAAAGGCCATATTCTCCTGCTTTTTCTAATGATACGACAAGGAAATGGTGATACTTTTGACTTGTTACGAAGGTTGGGTAGAAAACAGGGTTTGAAACCTCCACTTTGGTTCCTTTTTCTGAAACAAATTTTCTAACGTCAATGGTGACTAATCCACCAATATCTTTATAATCACCATATTGCGCAGAAATAAAATTTCCTAATGAATATATAACAAACGTTTTCCTGCCATCACTCGCCTGGATCCATTCCATCGGCTGTAATACATGAGGGTGGGAACCAAAAATGATATCAACCCCTTCGTTTGCCAGGAAAGTGGCTAGATCTCTTTGATCGTTTGTAGGGATCCGCTGGTATTCATTTCCCCAATGAATGCTCATCACGATAACATCCGCTTCTTTTTTTGCGCGATGAATTTCATTCTTCATAATTTCGCGGTCAATTACATTTACGAGAAAGTCTTTTCCTTTTGGGACTGGGATTCCGTTAGTTCCGTAGGTATAAGAAAGAAACGCAATTTTGATGCCATTTTTATGGATGATTCGTAATTTCTGATGGTCCTTTTCATCAATGAAGCTGCCTACATATGGTAAACCAATACTTTCTAAATAGGCGGCTTCCGATTGAATTCCTTTTTCTCCTTTATCTAATGAATGATTATTGGCTGTAGATACAATATCGACCCCAGAATGGACAAGGGCATCAGCGACCTCATGCGGGCTATTAAACATTGGGTAACTGGAAAGTCCAAGTTCAAGACCACCCAATACACTTTCTTGATTTGCCGTTAGGACATCTGGCTTTTCTAATAGTGGTTTCACAGGATCAAACATTGGATCAAAATTATATACAGCCCCGTTAAATGCATCAAGATAGACTGGACTATGAATCAGAATATCACCAATTGCTCCAATGGTTATTTTCTCTGACATCTCACGATTGACATTAATGGAAGGCCGAGGCTTATGTTCTCTAGGAGCATCAATCTTTTCATTCTTATCAGTCGCTTGTTTTTGCTGAATAAGCAAAACAGACGCAACAACAATACAAACTATAATAATTAAAACAGAGGGAAAAATGGCCTTTTTCTTCATAAACTCTCCTTGTAATTCAAGTTAGTAATCAAATTATTTAGTGCACGTTCATTCTACTATATAATATTAAGAAAAAAATGACTATAAAAGAACCGGTAAGGTTCCTTTATAGCCATTTGATTTTTGGTTCCGTTTTATTGATGATTCTTGTAATATTTGCCCGGTGCCGATAAATGACAAACGATGCAAGTAGAAACACAACGATGAGTAAGGGGATGTCCCATTCACGCACAAACCCAGATATTAAGGCAAACAAAATAGCGGTAATACCAGCAATCATCGACGATAAGGATACATATTTTGTTATATACAAACTGATAAAGAAAGCCACTAAGACGGTTAAAAACAATAGGGGTGCACTGAACAATAAGACACCTCCAGATGTAGCAACTGCCTTTCCGCCGCGAAACCCGGCAAAAATGGGGTAGGTATGTCCAACAACAGCAAAAATACCTGCCAATAATGGATTAATATCAATCGAAAAGAGAACGGGTAACGATGCTGCTAACGTCCCTTTTAGTATATCGGCGAGTGTAACCGTTAATCCTGCTTTCACTCCCAGTGTACGAAAGGTGTTAGTTCCCCCTAAATTTCCGCTTCCATGCTCACGAATATCCGTTTTGTAAAAAACCTTGCCAATAATTAACCCGGATGGAATCGAACCAAGCAAATAAGCAAGGATTAGGACTAAAATAATTTGAACCATTAACAATTTCTCCTTCAATAAAAGTTCGAGTTCTTCTATTTTACCATGTATTTTCGAAAAAACACTATTGCTTTCTTGATTATCTTAAAAGATTAATTATCACAGTGTGCAAAAATACCTTCTCATTTCCAAAAAGATACCTTAGGATAGAAGTAAGGAGGATTTTGAAACATGGCGCGTATTGAATATCAACAAAATAAAAAAGCATCTTCTAAGTGGATCATTGGTGGGTTAATTGGTGCATTCATGCTCATCATCTCTTCCATTTTTCTATTATTATATCCTTTTGCCTCAACAGATAAAAAAACGTATTTTCAAGGTGAACATCCTATTCTATTCCATGGGAAACAGCAGGGAAATGCTATATTCGAGGGTAATACATGGTTTGTTCCACTTTCATTCATGAAAGAAAACATTGATAATACCATTATGTACGATGAAAAATCAACTTCGGTCATCATTACCACCAAGGATAAAGTGGTCCAATTGCCGACAGATTCGTTAACCTACTTTGTCAATCAAAAGGAGGTTACCTTACAATTGTCACCGATTATCACAAAGGATGGAGAAACTTTTATTGCCCTTGACCCTGTGCTTTCTTTTTTCCCAATCCAATATAAAAAGCTGCCAAAAAGCGGGGCTATTTGGATTCAACAGAATGGGGAGAAATACGAGAATGGCAGATTGATAGATAAAGATATTAACAAAGAAAAACTAAGACTGCGAACTGAACCTTCATGGCGTTCACCCTATACAGCTGAAATGACAAAAAACGAAGCCATCACCATTGAAGGAGAAAAAGAAGGGTTTTATCTTGTCAGGAAAACTAACGGAATAAGCGGTTTTATTAAAAAAGAATATGTTCACAAGGAAGAAAGTGTAGACATTAAGATAACGAGGAAAAGCGAATCTTTTCAGGTACCTAAGATTAATGGCCCCGTACAGTTAACCTGGGAAGCAGTATATACGAAAAATCCTGACTCCACTAAAATACCAGATATGTCGGGTCTTAATGTCGTCTCTCCTACATGGTTTTCCCTCGCTTCAAGTGATGGGTCGATTAAAAACCTGGCTTCACTTGAATACAGCAAATGGGCACATACTAAAGGGTACCAAGTATGGGGCGTGTTTTCAAATTCTTTTGATCCAGTGCTGACACATGAAGCATTAAAGGACTTTGAAACGCGGCAGAACATCATCCGCCAATTACTTCATTTCAGCCAGATGTACGAGCTGCAAGGAATTAATTTTGACATTGAGAATGTAAATCCTGAAGATGGGCCGGTTGTCACCCAATTTATAAGGGAGGCTGCACCATACCTGCATGAAGCTGGTTTAGTCGTTTCAATGGATATCACCTTTGCAGCAGGCAATAACAACAACTGGTCTTCCTTTTATGAACGGCCTAAGCTTGCCCAAGTGGTCGATTATCTAATTGTGATGGCATATGATGAACATACAGGAGCGGCTTCAGGTGCTGGGAGTGTGGCAAGCTTACCATGGGTTGAGAGGAATCTTGATAACTTGCTGAAAGAGGTTCCAAATGAAAAATTAATCCTAGGTGTTCCATTGTATGCCAGGCTTTGGAAGGAACAAACAAATGCGGAGGGTTCTACTGAGGTGACGGCCCAAGCTCTTTCTATGGATAAAGTAAAGTCATGGCTTACTGAAAAAGGATTACAACCAAGCTATGATGAAGAAAGCGGTCAAAACTATGCAGAATATGTAGCTGCTGACGAAAACGCCATTTATAAAATTTGGATCGAGGATGAATTGTCTTTGAAAAAACGAGCAGATATTGCAGCAAAATATCAACTCGCAGGAATCGGAACATGGTCTCGGGTTTTTGGCGACCAAACAGCTTGGACGGCCTTAAATTTCAATACTGACAAGGCAGTCACACAAAAATAAGGGAAATAATGAAGGGTCTCCAAGCAGGTCCTTCATTATTTCCCTTTTGTTTTGTACTTAATCGTCTAAAGTAAGGACAATTATGGGCGATTTTATTACAAAAATATGGAGAATTTTCAAACGATTTGTTAACTCATTGAAAGACGTGTATTGAGCCCCTATAATTTAGGTAAAATCATGCATAAAGGTCGGTTTGTCATATATATTCTCAATTAGTTTTAGGGGGTGTGGACCTATGAAGGAGAAATCGGAAAGTAAAAAGAACTATCAAGAATTGCTAAAAAAGTATGAGTTAGTGGTACTCCAAAACCGATATTTAGAAAAACGAATCCAGGAAGAGGTGGTAAAGAATAATCTGAAAGACAATATTTTATTAGAGCAATCTCGACTTGCTGCTATGGGAGGAATGGTTGCAAGTATTGGGCATCAATGGCGCCAACCGTTAAATAATTTATCACTTTTGATACATGATGTAAGAGAGGCACTTGAGTTTGGCGAAATTGACGATCAATACATTGACCGATTCACAAGGGAGAGCATGCTCCAAATTAAACATATGTCACGTACAATTAATGATTTTCGGAAATTCTATAAACCAAACAAGGACAAATCTACTTTTTCTGTCGGAGATTCGATTGAAGAGGCATTGTCGATTTTTTCTTTGAGCCTTAAAAACCATGGAATTCAAGTGGAATTTGAATACAGGGGACAACAGATGGCCTATGGCTATCCGAATGAATTTAGCCAGGTCGTGCTAAATATTTTAACAAATGCCCGAGATGCCTTTGTCCAAAAGGATATTCGCCATCGCAAACTTTGCATTAAAATTGGCGAATCAGGGGAATTTGTTACAGCAGAATTCATTGATAACGCCGGGGGAATAGAGCCGCCACTACTGCAAAAGGTATTCGATCCCTATTTTACGACAAGGCCAAACGGAACCGGTCTAGGGCTATATTTGACGAAGATGATTCTCGAGAAGATGAACGGAGCTATATCGGTTGAAAACACAGGTAATGGAGCCAAATTCTGCCTGTCCGTACCAAAGATCACAGCAGCCATCAAACAGGAACTCGTTTCAGTATAAAACATGCTCCCATTGTCATGAACATGTTTTATTTTGTTTTTTTAGTAGATAGCGGTAGAATTAATGAAAATACTCTTTAGGGGTGGTATCATGGCAATTGAAAATCCAAGTCGCGAGGAAATTAGCGGTATTTTAAAAAAAGCAAAAAGAATTGCGGTCGTTGGTTTAAGTAATAATCCAGAACGCACATCTTATCAAGTTTCTGCAGTAATGCAAAAAGCTGGGTATGAAATCATTCCAGTTAATCCTACTGTTGACGAAGTACTGGGTGTAAAGGCTGTGGCATCCTTAAAGGACATTCACGGGCATATTGACATTGTAAACGTTTTCCGCCGCTCTGAGCAACTATTTGATGTAGCAAAGGAATTTAACGAAATTGATGCAGACGTCTATTGGGCACAGCTTGGACTTGCGAACGAAGAAGCCTATGATTTTTTAAAAGAAAAAGGTTATACAGTCGTAATGGACCGTTGTATTAAGGTAGAACATGCATTAACAAGGAACATGAAATAAGAACAGGACGTACTTTCTTTTCAAAAAAACTGCTGAACATTGGCAGTTTTTTCTTTTTTTCTCACCAGAATCTGTAAATATATTATGACAAAATAGGGTTATTTTAAAATACATATTTGCCAAATCAAAATAAATCGCTACAATTAAGCATAGACGCCGCGAGAACATGTGTTAAAATGAAAGTGGCAAACGTTAGTTCTATTTCATTTAAATAAACGAATACAAGATACTTTTAAACGAATGATTTATTAGTTAGTTTTTTTGTAATGTATGAAAGGGGTATTTTAGTGGCAAGGAATCAACAAGCTTTTGATTATAATGATGATGCCATACAGGTACTAGAAGGCCTTGAGGCGGTTAGAAAGCGCCCTGGGATGTACATAGGCAGCACAGATTCACGCGGTCTCCATCATCTCGTCTACGAGATTGTCGACAACTCTGTCGATGAAGCACTTGGCGGCTTCGGTGATCAAATCATTGTAAAAATACACAAAGACAATTCTATAAGCGTTATTGATAAAGGACGTGGAATGCCTACCGGTATGCATAAAATGGGGAAACCAACACCTGAGGTCATTTTAACGGTGCTCCATGCCGGCGGGAAATTTGGCCAAGGCGGTTATAAGACAAGCGGCGGGCTGCACGGTGTTGGTGCTTCAGTTGTCAATGCGTTATCAGAATGGTTAACCGTAACGATTAAACGAGACGGATTTGTTTATGAACAACGTTTCGAAAATGGCGGTAAGCCGGTCACAACACTTGAAAAATTGGGGAAAACGAATCAATCAGGAACGACCATTCATTTTAAGCCTGACCCTGCCATTTTTTCGACTACTACTTATAACTTCGAAACCTTATGTGAGAGGTTAAGAGAGTCAGCTTTCTTGCTTAAAGGATTAAAAATTGAAATCCATGATGACCGCAATGACCTTCATGAAGTGTTCCATTATGAAAACGGCATCGAGGCTTTTGTGGAATATTTAAACGAAGAGAAGGATGTCCTCCATCCCGTTGTTAGCTTTGAAGGGTCGCAGAATGGTATTGAAGTCGATTTTGCTTTTCAATTTAATGATGGCTATTCAGAAAATGTGCTATCGTTTGTCAACAATGTCCGTACAAAGGATGGCGGTACCCATGAAGCTGGTTCTAAAACAGCGATGACACGGGTTTTCAATGATTATGCACGCAAAGTGTCCTTTTTAAAAGAAAAAGACAAAAACCTAGATGGTTCAGACATTCGCGAAGGATTATCGGCGATTATATCCGTTAGAATCCCTGAAGAGCTGCTTCAATTTGAAGGACAAACAAAAGGAAAATTGGGAACAAGCGAAGCAAGATCGGCTGTTGACGCTGTTGTCTCAGAGCATCTCTCCTATTTTCTTGAAGAAAATCCTGATATCAGCTCACTACTGATTAAAAAATCGATAAAAGCTTATCAAGCCCGTGAGGCTGCAAGGAAAGCTCGTGAGGATGCACGCAGCGGGAAAAAACGAAAACGCGGTGAGGCTGTTTTATCCGGTAAACTGACACCTGCACAATCACGCAATCCCCAAAAAAATGAACTTTACTTAGTCGAGGGTGATTCCGCAGGAGGTTCAGCGAAACAAGGACGCGACCGCCGCTTTCAAGCAGTATTACCATTACGGGGTAAGGTCATCAATACTGAAAAAGCAAAACTGGCAGACATTTTTAAAAATGAAGAAATCAATACGATTATTCATGCTATCGGCGGCGGTGTTGGAGCAGACTTCACGGTGGACGACATCAACTATGATAAAATTGTGATTATGACCGATGCCGATACTGATGGGGCACATATCCAAGTATTATTACTTACTTTCTTTTATCGCTATATGAAGCCCCTTATTGAAGCCGGAAAAGTGTTTATCGCCCTTCCTCCTTTATATAAAGTAAGTAAAGGGACAGGGAAAAATGAAAAAATTGAGTATGCGTGGAATGATGATGAACTGCAGGGTGCCATCAAAAAAGTCGGCCGCGGCTATATTATTCAACGTTATAAAGGACTTGGCGAAATGAATGCCGATCAGCTTTGGGAAACAACCATGGACCCAGAGACAAGAACGCTTATTCGAGTGAAAATAGATGATATTGCTAGAGCAGAACGCCGCGTTACGACGCTTATGGGTGACAAAGTTGAACCTCGCCGTAAATGGATCGAAAGTAATGTGGCATTTGGATTAGAAGAAGATGATACCATTTTAGAAAATGAAAATATTACGGTCTCCGAGGAGGGTTCTGAAGGATGAGTGCAAATGAAAAATTCCGTGACTTACCTCTAGAAGATGTACTTGGTGATCGTTTTGGCAGATACAGTAAGTACATTATTCAAGAACGTGCCTTGCCGGATGCAAGGGATGGTTTAAAGCCGGTACAACGAAGAATTCTCTATGCGATGCATGTGGAAGGCAATACATTTGATAAAGGATTCCGTAAATCAGCCAAAACAGTTGGTAACGTCATCGGTAACTACCACCCGCATGGTGATTCCTCTGTGTATGAAGCGATGGTACGGATGAGTCAGGATTGGAAAGTTCGAAATGTTCTCGTGCAAATGCACGGAAATAACGGGAGTGTCGATGGTGACCCGCCGGCAGCCATGCGTTATACGGAAGCACGACTGTCAGCTATAGCAGCTGAACTTCTCCGTGATATTGAAAAAAACACGGTTGAATTTATTCCAAACTTTGACGATACATCGAAGGAACCAACTGTCCTGCCTGCGATGTTCCCTAATTTACTTGTTAATGGATCAACAGGAATTTCTGCCGGTTATGCAACAGATATTCCACCGCACCATCTAGGTGAGGTCATTGATGGTGTTATGATGAGAATGGATCAGCCGGACGCTTCGGTTGATGAACTAATGTCGGTTATTAAAGGACCGGATTTCCCGACTGGCGGAATCATCCAAGGGATTGATGGGATTAAGAAAGCCTATGAAACTGGTAAAGGGAAAATTATCGTTCGTGGGAAAGCGGAAATTGAAGAGGTACGAGGCGGTAAGCAGCAAATTGTCATCTCGGAAATTCCTTATGAAGTGAACAAAGCAAATCTCGTCAAAAAAATGGATGAGTTCCGTCTCGATCGTAAGGTAGAAGGAATTTCTGAGGTTCGCGATGAAACAGATCGAACAGGTCTTAGAATCGTGATTGAGCTTAAAAAGGATGCCGACGCTGAAGGTGTCTTGAATTATTTATATAAAAATAGCGATCTGCAAGTTACGTACAATTTTAATATGGTTGCCATTTATAATAAGCGGCCAAAATTAATGGGTATCCGTGAATTACTTGATGCTTATATAGGGCATCAAAAAGAAGTAGTTACAAAAAGAACCCAGTTTGATCTAAATAAAGCCAAGGAACGCCAACATATTGTCGAAGGATTAATGAAAGCTCTATCCATTCTTGATGAAGTGATTACCACCATCCGCGCGTCAAAGGACAAGCGCGATGCGAAGGACAATTTAATCGCTAATTATGCATTTACCGAGATGCAGGCTGAAGCGATTGTTTCCTTACAGCTTTATCGCTTAACCAACACTGATATCACCGCATTACAAAATGAAGCAGAAGAATTAGCAAAGAAAATTGAAGAATGGACAAGCATTTTAGCAAGCGAGAAAAAACTAATCTCCGTTATTAAAAAAGAATTAAAAGATGTGAAAAAACGCTTTGCTGATGAGCGCCGTTCAAAAATTGAAGCAGAAATCGAAGAGTTGAAAATTAATCTTGAAGTAACAGTTCCTAGTGAAGATGTAATTGTCACTGTAACGAAAGAAGGATATGTAAAACGAACAAGCCAGCGGTCATATGCTGCATCAGGTGGTCATGATCTCGCAATGAAGGAGTCCGACCGTCTATTAGAACAATTAGATATGAATACAAAGGATGTCCTTCTCCTCTTCACTAACAAAGGAAACTATCTGTTCTGCCCTGTTCATGAGCTGCCCGATATCCGCTGGAAGGACTTAGGCCAGCATGTGGCGAATATCATTCCAATTGAGCGCGATGAAGAAATTATCAAAGCGGTACCAGTAAAGGATTTTGAAACAGACGGATTCTTCGTTTTTGTTACGAAAAACGGGATGATCAAGAGGACAGAACTGAAAGCATATAAAGCGCAGCGCTATTCTAAGCCACTCGTCGCTGTCAATCTAAAGGATGATGATCAGGTCATTGATGTACATCTAACAGATGGGACAAAAGAAGTATTCCTCATCACAAACCTTGGATACGCCCTCTGGTTCCATGAGGAAGAAATAAGCATTGTCGGTATTCGAGCAGCAGGTGTAAAAGGAATTAATTTAAAAGATGACGATTTTGTTGTCGGCGGTAAAATGATTACTGCTAACAGCCATGAATCAATTGTGATTGCAACTCAACGCGGTTCTATCAAGCGGATGAAATTCAAAGAATTCGAAAAAACCTCCCGTGCGAAGCGTGGTGTCGTTATCTTAAGGGAACTCAAATCGAATCCACACCGTATCATGGGCTTTGTGTTAGCAAACGATCAAGACAATATTTTTATCCAGACGGAAAAGGGTTTTACAGAGACATTAAAAACAGGCGATATTCGCTATAGTGATCGTTACTCCAACGGCTCGTTTATCCTCGATGAAGGGGAAAACGGGAAGGTAACAAGTGTATGGAAAGTGGAAACACCGTAAACACCAGGTGAATAATATTTAAGGGACTCTCTAAAAATTTGAGAGTCCCTTTTTCATCTTTTTTCCAATATTGGACATACTAACTAATAGCAAGAGTATGGAGGGGATATTGATGAAAAAAGAGATGCTACTTGTCATTTTTTCGTTTTTTCTAATATCAATTACGGCTATAACTGGTGTTTATGCAATTGAAGTATCTACAAAGGCCATTACGATTTCCAAAGAGGAAGTTGATCTTACAGGTGACGATCAAGTGGAGGCCATATATTTAAAGGGTGTGCCATATCAAGACGAAGATTCATATTTGAAAAAGATTTATATAGAAGTCGATGCCTCTAATGGGAAAAAATATACCTTTCCTTTAGAAAGCGGTTCGAAAGCGGCACTACAGCTTGTCGACCTTAACCATGATGGGATAAAGGATATATTTGCAAGTGTATTAACAGGAGGAAGCGGTGGAATTGTTAACAATTATTTATATTCGTTAAAGGATTTTGTCCACACCGACCTAACCATCCCAGAGCCACCTGAGATGGATACTAAATTTCTAAATGGCTATAAGGCTGAAATACAGCTAAAACAAACAGGGAAAACCTATCTATTTAATTTAAAGGACCGGAAGAAATATTACAAAAAACTTGGTTTTTACTATAAAGGAAAACTAAATGAGCCCACGGAATTGTCGGTAAATCCATATAGTAGCCTGAATCCGATTCTATTACATGATGGGAAAATGGGGTTAATCGGGCTCCAAAGAATTACAGGTGTTGCAAACGCGGACACCATTGCATTAGTTGAATCCACATGGGCCTATGAAAATGATCATTGGAAGTTACTGGGTACAGTTGTTAAGAAATCGTCATAATTCATTCCGTGCTTAGTCCTCATGAAAACCTCATGAGGACAGTTTTCATTTCTCCGTTCCGAGGTTTCCTAGTTTTCGTAACAAGATGGCAGAAGAAAATTTTCCATGTTTAATAGAGAGAACCTCACGGAAAAGATCTTTCCAATATAATTGAATTAAATCCCAATCGATTGAACCACTAAAGAGAGAGTCGATGTGCTTGTACTACGTTTCCGGACTTGGACGGAAAAAGGTGATTTTTTGTACAGGTCTTTGAATTAGGCCTTGTGATATTAATACTAACATTATATAATTTCCATATAGAAATTATTTCCGAGGTGAAACTTATGAGTTCGATAGATGACATACTGATAAATTTACAATGCGAGTTGGTAGCAGAGAGAAATAGAGTAAATTTGAAAGAAATCAGTTGGCTTCAATATGATATTTTACATCTATTATCTCAACAAAAATGGCAGCTTCCCTCTGAAATGAGTATTTCTTTAGGAATTAGTCGAACGAAATTATCGAAAGCCCTAAAGGAACTCAAACTGATGGGCTATATTGAGCAGAAACCGAGTGAAAAAGATGGAAGAGAATTGTTAACATTATTAACCGATGATGGACATGAACTATTGGATGGTATTGAGATCGGACATAATCAACTTTCGTCAGTTGCTAGTGAGCTATTTACAGAAGAAGAGCAGGCGCAATTTGCAAAACTAGCAAAAAAACTATCCAATGCCCTCAGATCAGAAAGGATGAGAGTTCATGAATGATTTCATTTCTATAAAAGGAGCTAGGACGAACAATCTAAAAAATGTATCCATCGATATCCCAAAGCATAAGATCACTATTGTAACTGGTGTTTCAGGATCGGGTAAATCTTCTCTGATTTTTGATACGTTGGCCGCAGAATCACAACGACTTCTAAACGAAACATATTCTAGTTACATTCAGCAGCTGCTCCCTCACTATCATCAACCAATTGTAGACGAGATTAAAAATTTACCAGTCTCTATAGTTATTGACCAGAGGAAAATTGGCAGTAATGCTCGGTCTACTGTAGGTACAATCACTGATATTTATACTAGTCTCAGGTTATTGTTTTCAAGGATTGCCGAGCCATTTATCGGATATTCAATGGTCTACTCTTTCAATAATCCCCAAGGAATGTGTCCAATATGCAAAGGATTAGGAGAAACGAAACAAATCAATCAAAATCGACTAATCGATTTTGATAAATCTCTAATTGAAGGAGCGATAAACTTCCCTACCTTTCAACCAGGAGGATGGAGACTTACTAGATATACTGAGACAGGAAATTTCGATAATGGTAAAAAGATATCCGACTACACAAAAGAGGAGTTAAATCTTCTTTTGTATGACACAGGGAGCACACCAAATAATCCAACGAGTAAATGGCCAAAAACTTCGACTTATATAGGGGTAATCCCAAGAATAACAAAGAGCTTTGTAGAAAAAGATGATGGTAAGTATACTTCCAAGTTAGAAAATATCCTTGAAGTACAAGTTTGCCCTAAATGCCATGGAACAAGAGTTAATGAAACTGTAAAATCTGCAAAAATCAAAGGAAAGTCCATTGCCGATTGTGTCACCATGCCTATTTCCGAACTGTTGGCATTCATTGAATCAATTGACAACTCAATCGTAGAGATCATTTTAGATGATTTGAGAAAGAAGCTGAAAAGTTTACAAACTGTAGGGCTAAATTATTTATCTCTCAATCGTTCAACAAATACGCTCTCTGGTGGTGAATCTCAGCGAATAAAGATGACGAAACATTTAAATAGTGCACTTACCGATGTATTATATATTTTTGATGAGCCAAGTGTAGGACTGCACCCAGAGGACATTTCTGGAATAAACGAAATTATTAAAGGATTGAAGAATAAAGGAAATACGATTGTCTTAGTAGACCATGATCCAGACATTATTAAAATTGCTGATCACCTTATCAATGTAGGTGAAAATGCAGGGTCAAAAGGCGGCAAAATCACATTTGAAGGATCATTTGAAGAATTACTTAAATCTGACACACTCACTGGAAAAGCACTATCTGAAACTCATTCAATAAATAAAGAGAAGCAAACTTATAATTCCTATTACACATTAGATAATGTTAGTCTCCACAACGTTAAAAATGCATCCGTAAAAATACCAAAGAATGTATTAACAGTTGTAACTGGCGTTGCTGGATCTGGAAAGAGTACTTTGATTCGCTATCTTTTCACAGAAAAATATCCAAATGCTAAAATTCTTGATCAAAGTCCTATACATGGAAGTAATCGGTCAAATGTTCTAACCTATCTTAATGTTTTCGATAATTTAAGAAAAGTATTTGCTAATCACTCTCGCAAAAGTAGCTCTCTCTTTAGCTTCAATGGCAAGGGAGCTTGCTCAGTATGTAAAGGAAAAGGATTTATTAAGCTGGACTTATCATATATGGGGGACGTTCACCAAATTTGCGAAAAGTGTAATGGCAAAAGATATAATGATGAATCTCTATCAGTTAAATGGCGAGGAATGACTATATACGATGTTCTTCAATTAACCGTTGGCGAAGCAAAAGACTTATTTGAAGATAATCAATTAAAACAGGTTATTAACGATCTTATTGACGTAAATCTCAGCTACATTAAATTAGGACAAAGTTTAGATGCCTTCTCAGGTGGCGAGCTTCAACGGTTAAAAATTGCAAGAACAATAAATCAAAATAATAGCAGATTATTGATCCTGGATGAACCAAGCACAGGTCTTCACGAATCTGATATTGATCATCTAATTGCACTATTTAACAAATTATTAGACAAAAATAGAACCTTGATTGTCTTAGAGCACAACCTATCAATTATTAGCCAAGCACAATGGATTATTGATATGGGTTTATGCGGTGGAACTCTAGGAGGAAATGTCATTTTTCAAGGGTATCCTGCTGACTTACTAAATGTATCAAAATCATATACAGCAAAACACCTACGTAACTATGTAAAGATATAATTTAACAAAATTTGATAAATGGATTATTACATCATGAATCCGTCCTTACAATTTAAGAGCATTACACTGATACAGCCGGATAAACAGACCAAGTTTTCGGATTGAGTCATTTGTTAGGATTTCATTTTGCGCTAAGACTAAGAGATATAAGTGACACAAAATTATATACCATTTCTTCACCAAATGATTTTCCCTATATAAAAGGCATACTTCGAGGTAAAATTAACACAAACATTATTAAAGAAAATTTTAATGATGTGTTAAGACCGGCACATTCAATTCAAGAAGGAAGAGTTTTTGGATCATTAATTATGGGGAAAATAAGTGAAGTGACATAGAATTTAAGAAAAATAATGTTCTAAAAGATGAATTACTTCCGTATATTTCACCTTTAGGATGGGAACATATTAATTTTCTTTGGGAATATAAATTTAATTGAATAGATTACCAGCTATTTCATTAAGACCCCTAAATAAAAACTAATCTATAAAAAAGCCAATTTCCTTAACGTACAGGTATTTGGCTTTTTTCGTGTTGAATTTTACTTAGCGTACAAAATTTTCCTGGCGCTATCCCATACCGAGTTTTGTCCATATAATTCGTTTTTTTATAAAAATTGACGATGGTTTTTATTCGGAATATACTTAGGTTCATAAATAATTAAGTTCCCTAATTAATATTAGGTGAAATGAATATCGAGGTGATAAAAATGGCCGATATTGAAAGTGGCACTGCACAAAAGCTCATGCAATCATTTGTGCAATTCAGAAAAACAGGGTGGCATGATAAGAAAATTGCCGGGTTTAATCCTAGTGAATTCAGAGTGCTTGCAACGATTCAACGTTGTGCAAATGAGAAAAATTCCGAAATGAAGGTGTCTGAAATTAGTCAGCTATTGCAGGTTACACCGCCGACTATAACACAAATCCTTAATGTCCTTGAAAAAGACAGCCTAATTGAACGAACTATTGATCCCGAGGACAGAAGAGCAGTCAAAATAAAACTGACTCCAGCAGGGATTATAGCAGCAGAAAACGCAAGAAAAACATTTGCCGAAACTTTTTTGGGATTAATTGATTATTTAGGCGATCAGGAAAGTAAACAGCTGGTTGTATTACTTTCCAAAGTTAATGATTATTTTAATCAAGTAAGTCACCAATAGGTTTCAGAAACGAAATTAAGCAAATGGAACAAAAATGTTCATATTCAGTTCATAAATATATTGTATTGTTTGTTCATAAACCATTTAAGACGGAGTTGAAGCAACTTGATAAAATTGACCAAATTTCTGAAACCATTTCAAATACCGATTTACTTTGTTCTGAGTCTTGTTCTCGTTCAATCGTTGGCTGAACTATATTTACCAACGTTAATGGCTGATATTGTCGATAAGGGCGTAGTAACAGGGGATACGGATTATATTTGGAAAATCGGCGGCCTTATGCTGCTTGTCGCAGCTGTAGGTATGATTTGCTCCATTGTTGCCAGCTTTTATTCGGCTAAGGCAGCATCCGGATTCGGTAAATTACTGCGAAGCAAGATTTTTTCCCATGTCGGTAATTTCTCCTTACATGAGTTTGATAAACTTGGAACTGCGTCGCTGATTACTAGAACAACGAATGATATTACCCAGGTCCAACAGGTCCTCATTATGATGCTCCGAATGATGGTGATGGCACCCATGATGTGTATTGGCGGGATCATTATGGCCTTATCAAAAGATGCGAAGTTAACCTTGGTTTTGGCAGTGTCTTTACCTGTTCTTGTCATCACGATTGTTGTGATTGCGAGAAAGGGAATGCCTTTATTTAAAGCAATGCAAGTAAAACTCGATAAACTCAACCGTGTATTAAGAGAAAACCTAACAGGAATTCGTGTCATTCGTTCCTTTAACAGAGTTAATCATGAAAAAAAACGATTTGATGAAGCAAACTGGGATCTAACGCAAACAGCGATTAAGGTCAATAAACTCATGGCTGCAATGATGCCGATTATGATGATTGTCCTGAACCTTACAACCGTAGCGATTATTTGGTTTGGCGGGATCCGAATTAGTAATGGCCATATGGAAGTCGGCGACATGATGGCATTTATTCAATATGCGATGCAAATTATGTTCTCATTCGTGATGTTATCGATGATGTTTGTGATGATTCCTAGAGCATCTGTTTCAGCGGTGAGAATCAACGAAGTGTTCGAAACAACTGCTGATATTCAAGATCCGACTGCCCCTGTACTTACAAAAGAGCAAAAGGGGCAAGTAGAATTTCAAAATGTAACCTTTAGCTATCCTGGTGCTGAAATGCCTGCCATTTCCAATATTTCTTTTACAATGAAGCCAGGTGAAGTGACGGCCATTATTGGCGGGACCGGCTCCGGTAAATCAACACTCATTAATTTAATACCGCGTTTTTATGATGTTGATAGCGGCAAGGTGCTTGTAAACGGTGTAGATGTAAGTGAAATGACGCAGGAAAGCCTTCGTGAAAAGATTGGTTTTGTGCCGCAGCAAGCTGTCCTTTTTACAGGTACGATTGCAGAAAACATTCGCTATGGTAAAGAAGATGCTACTGATAAAGAAGTGGAGCATGCTGCAGAAATAGCTCAGGCAACGGAGTTTATCCGAGATATGCCTGAAGGATTCCATTCTGTTATTGCCCAAGGCGGAACAAATGTTTCTGGCGGGCAAAAACAGCGTTTATCGATCGCAAGGGCTCTCGTTAGAAAACCGGAAATCTATATTTTTGATGATAGTTTTTCCGCACTAGATTTTAAAACAGATGCGAAGCTGCGTGCTGCATTAAAAGCAGAAACTGTTTCCTCATCGATGCTGATCGTTGCGCAGCGTGTAAGTACGATTATGGATGCCGATCAAATTATCGTCTTAGATAATGGCAAAATTGCCGGGATTGGAAACCATAAAGAATTAATAGAAACATGCAAGGTGTACCGTGAAATTGTCATGTCACAGTTGTCAGAGGAGGAGATTGCATGAGTAACGATTCCAAACATCAAGGACCCGGGCCTGGGGGCAGAGGCGGCAGACCTGGACCTGGCGGTGGATTCGGTCCAATGGGCATGGGCATGGCGCCCCAAAAAGCAAAGGATTTTAAAGGAACGCTAAAGCGGCTCATCACCTACTTAAAACCATATAAATTACAGCTGTTTTCTGTATTGATTACTGCAATTATCAGTACTGTGTTTGCGATTGTCAGTCCGAAAATAATGGGGAATGCTACGACCAAATTATTTGAAGGATTGATGATGAAATTAAAAGGTGACCCTGGGGCCAAAATTGATTTTGACTATATCGGACAAATTATACTGCTCTTAATTGGACTGTATATCATTAGTGCAATATTTGCTTATCTTCAACAATATATTATGGCGGGGGTAGCACAAAAAACGGTTTATAATCTTCGTAAGGAAGTGGAAGAGAAACTCAACCGACTGCCACTAAAATACTTCGACTCACGGACCCATGGTGAAATTCTTAGCCGGGCTGTCAATGATGTCGATAATATCAGTACAACCCTGCAGCAAAGTTTAACCCAGTTGATTACATCAGTGGTTACATTACTGGGTGTCATTGTGATGATGCTTTCGATTAGTCCATTAATGACATTGATTGTCGTTTTGACACTCCCTTTAAGCTTTGTGGCGATTACGAAAATTGCAAAAAAGTCACAGACCTATTTTAAGGGGCAGCAAAAATCTCTTGGCCAGCTTAATGGGCATGTCGAGGAGATGTATACTGGCCATAAAGTAATCAAAGTGTTTGGCCGAGAGAAACAATCGTTTGAAAAATTCGAAGAAACGAATGAAGCCCTGTATCAATCAGGCTGGAAAGCGCAATTTATGTCTGGCATGATCATGCCATTAATGTCATTTATCAATAATATCGGTTACGTGCTTGTATCAGTAGTTGGCGGCCTTTTAGTAACGAAAAAGGCCATTGAAATTGGAGATATTCAAGCATTTATTCAATACGCAAGACAATTTAGCCAGCCGATAACCCAAACCGCTAATATTGCGAACGTCATCCAATCGACGATTGCAAGTGCTGAGCGTGTGTTTGAAATTTTAGATGAAACAGAGGAGGTAGCTGAAGCGGCTGTACCTAAGGAGATTATTGCTCCTAAAGGCGAAGTTACTTTTGAACATGTTACCTTCAGCTATAAGGAAAATGAACCGTTAATTGAGGATATGAATATTGAAGTGAAACCAGGTCAGAGGGTAGCCATCGTCGGGCCAACCGGTGCCGGTAAAACGACAAAGATTAATTTATTGATGCGGTTCTATGAAATTAATTCTGGAAAAATTTTAATTGATGGCATCGACACCAGAGATTTAAAGCGGGAGTCCCTAAGAAGCTTGTTTGGGATGGTACTCCAGGACACATGGCTGTTCAATAGCACAATCCGTGATAATATTGCTTATGGCAGAGAGGGAGCAACAGAAGAAGAAATTGTGGCAGCGGCACAAGCTGCCAATGCAGACCACTTTATTCGCACACTTCCTGAGGGCTATGACACAATATTAAACGAGGAAGCCTCAAACATCTCACAAGGTCAAAAGCAATTATTAACGATTGCACGGGCGATCCTTGCTAATCCAGCCATCTTAATTCTTGATGAAGCAACGAGCAGCGTCGATACCCGGACAGAGGTTCAGATTCAAAAAGCAATGGATCATTTAATGAAAGGGCGCACGAGCTTTGTCATTGCCCACCGGCTTTCAACGATTCGTGATGCCGATCTCATTCTGGTTATGAATCACGGAAAAGTGATTGAAAAAGGAACACACGTAGAATTACTAGAAAAAGGCGGCTTTTATGCTGATTTGTATAATAGCCAGTTTACCGTAAATCAGGCAGGTTAGTTAAGGGCATTTAGAGAGCTTAATTGCTTTCTAAATGCTTCTTTATTGCCCGAAGCTGTCATTATTTAGGGGAGACAGTAAATATAAACTATTTGATGAGAAAATAAGAATGGTATATAAATAATATTAAAGAAATCGATAAGAGGTGATGAAGGCGATGAGATATTACTCAAAAAAAGGAATTATCACTGGTGCCTTATTATGGGGTGTTGTTGCCTTTTTAATCGGTTCTTTTCTATTCCTGCCTGGCGGGCCAGAAGGGAAGGGGGAGATCATTGCTGCCGTTCTGGTATGCGGATTTACTAGTGCAATTATTATGTGGTGCTGGTTTGGAACGTATTATGAAATAAATGGGAATCAGTTAAAGGTAGTCGGAGGGCCATTTCGCTGAAAATTTATATTAGGACAATAAAAAGTATACGAAAAACCCGAAATCCGTTATCAAGTCCAGCATTATCATTGAACCGTTTAGAACTTTTATATGGCAAGTGGGGCACGATTCTGATTTCTCCTAAAAATGAGGAACAATTTTGTAAGGCGTTAAGAAAAATAAACTCAAAAATTGATATAAACCTTTAAAATTAATTCTGTCTCATTATCTTAAGTATACTTATTAATTGAGACAGAATTAATTTTTGTTACCATAATAATATTATGTAAACTGATAAAATTTACAAATGAGGCTGCCAATAGTGACAGCCGTTTTTATTCCGTTTGTTCTTTTGGCATATCCATCTTATCAACAGCAATTTTTAGGTCATCATTTTTAATATGAGTGTAAATCATTGTTGTTTGTATTGATGAATGGCCTAATTGTCGTCTTAATTTTGGTACATCATTGATTTCTGCATGATATCTGGTAGCAAACGAGTGCCGGAGCTTATGTACCGATAATGATGGTTTACCAAATGCCGTTGCATATTTTTCAATCAATTTTTCAACTGACCTGGCAGTAAGTCTGCGCGATTTTCCTTTCGGGCCCATTGGAGCAGAAATGAATAATGCTTTATTTGTTTTTTCCACTCGGTACTTAGCCGTTCTAATAGATAGGTATTCTTGCAGATCAGACATGGCAATCTGGCTAAAATAAACAAATTGTTCTTTATTTCCTTTTCTAATGACTCTAACACAATACTTACTAAAATCAAGATCATCTAAATCAATGCCGACTAACTCGGATAGACGCAGTCCAGAACCAAGGATTAGCGATACAATCGCAGTATCACGTTCCTTATTTAATCGATAAAAGTTTGATATTTTTTTATTCTCTTTGTTTAATTCACCATAATCATTAGCAACAAATAAACGGAATTTCTCGTATTCATCACCAAGCAGAATTTTTCCTTCCATTTTATTTGCTTTCGTTTCCATGCTATCCTTCACTTCATTAAATTCAATTTTCGCCATGACATTTCGATTGATATACGGCTTTAGATCAGGAGTTTCCGCAATATTTTGCAGGTAATTAAACAGCGATTTTAAAGCAGATAACTTTCGATTTACAGTTAGTTCTTTATTATTTAATTGGTAGTGAAGATAGTTTAAAAAGTTTTCAACCTCTAAAACCGTCATATTTTCCAGCCGTTCCAATGGGATATCCTTAATGCTGCCGTTCCATAACTGTTCACTAATCATCCAATTGAAAAAGATTTTATAATCATGACAGTAATTAAACAATGAAGTCGTAGAAAGCTTTCGTAATTTATGATTGATGTATTCATCAACATACCAGGGCAATTCTTGAAGTAAGGCTTGCAGTTTTTTAAAATTAGTTTGTTTTTCCTGATTTACCATGTTCACACCTCACTTCTATTTTATCCCACTACCATTATTACGTCAAATTTATATTTTACGTAATAATGTTTTTTCGAAGAATAGAGACAAAATTCTTCATTCTTGTACAAATATGACGAGTGACACAAAAGTCCGGACAAAAATGACACAAAAGTCCGGACGCTACTTCTATATGTGGTATAAAACCAGTTAAACCACTTAATACATTCTTTTAATATAATACTTTGGATCTTTGTGGCAATAATATTGACACAAAAGTCAAAAGTCCAGACAAATGACGTAGAAGTCTTGAAAAATGACACAAAAGTCCAGACGAATGACGTAGAAATCTTGAAAAATGACACAAAAGTCAGGACGAAATTTTAATCCTCCCCTCTTTTATTCTTAATCAGGACCAGAATTAGGTATTTTATCTCTTCTTGCTAAAGCAGCTAGTATAGGGTTAATCCTTACATATTTTGATCTAAATTTTTTTCTTTTCCTGCAATTCTTTGCGGTTGAATTTATACAAGTGGTGTTTTCGATAACATTACACAACTCATGAAGTTCCCTTTTATCTTCTCTGAAACAATAATATTTATTACGTTCTCTTTGAATTAGGAACTTTTGCAGATATTTAAAACTATAGATAGAATCAATTGTGTAGTTGTTGTTTTTATTATGTCTTAAATTAAGTCCATATTCTAAGCATCTATAAAATTCAGCAATTATTAATTCTTTTATTAAGTGGTTAATTACACAAAGGTATGTAGTTCTTGATGATGAAATACCTTCAAATAGTAAGACTCCTTCGTCTTCTAACATTCGCAGCCATTTGGTAAATTTATAAGTGACTGGATATCCATTTTCTAAGTAGCTCGATTTATTAAAGCCGGCAGTCCACAAATTATCAACATCACCATAACTTTTGAAACCCTGAAGTCTAAACTTCCAAAACGTAATACATTTTTAATGTATTTGATTGCACGAGTTTTCCCTAATCTAGGTGCTCCATACACAATTCCTCCTGGGACTCTTAATTGTATCCAATTAACGATTGATTCTGCTATTTCATTGATCGCAATTGTATCAATAAGATAGTCGCCAGTTTCCACAGGATGACCACCGATAGGTACATTGGGTCGTATTGATACTGCCTTTTGTCTTTTCTCCATTTCCACAATACTCACCTCAAGAAACATTAAGAGTTAAAAGAAAAACGTTCCAACTTTGCTTTTTTAGGTCTTAGGTTAGTTTTCTTATAAAGAGATTCAACATTTTCACTTTTAAGCTTTTCTGTTGGTTCTATATCTGATTGATTATTATACATTTTTACATCTTCTTTGTACTTATCTTTCATTTCTTTTTGCTGTTTTGCAATGAGATTTCGGGCTTGTTTATTCTTTTTTGCCTTTTCTCTAAGAAAATCGTGATATACTTCTATTGGATCCTGCCCCTCCCCGTAGTGTATATCACCTTTATTAGCAAGCTTATTAATAGTCTTTCTGACTTTTAATGTATGCTTTCTTATCCCCCACTTTCCCTGAGCTTTTAGAAAGCCTAATTCACTTCCATCTGGTAAGTAAGCAAAAACAACTCTTAAATCTTCAACATTTATTTTTAATGTTATCTTTGTATTAACAAGGGTATAATTTTCTGTTAAAATCTCATTTCTATAATCTACCCCTTCAAAATGAATATAAGGTCTCCTGCCAGCTTTCATATTCCCCCTGACAACTCGTGTCTCTTGTATGGTTGTAAATTCAATGCCGTCTCTATACTCTTCATTCCCCCTCTCTTTTAGTTCACATTTTATTCGTACTGCGACATAAACATATTAGTTAGATTGAATAAAATTGGAAAATATTTCTTATTCTAAGATAAATAAATTAAAAATGGGAGGTATTATATGTCAGTGTCACTGTTTGTCATTATTCATATCTTGGTTGGTATTTTTTTATTTAACCGCAACAATAAGCTGCCACACCCTTAAATAACTTTTCTTAGTGTGCATTATTTATGCAGTCCCTTATATTCTTATGGTTATTACTAGCTACTTTTGAAAAATTTATTTATAACTTAATTTCCTTTGCTGCGCATAATGTGTCGTTTAGGACTGAATTTACTATACCTAAAAATAATATTAAAATAACAAAATTCAACGTTTGTCCATTTCCTATCTAACCATCATTACATATTATTTAAAGAGACTTAATAAAGGTGGTGATACACTATGTTTACTACAGGTCATCGTCGTACAAGCCGTCGTCGTACAAGCCGTCGTCGTAATCCTTTTGCTTTAATCGTTGTGCTTTTCATCCTATTGATTATTGTTGGGACATCTTTTATGACAGGATACTAATTATCTTTTTATAGGATGAATTAAGACCAAAAAGAAATAATATCTCACCTCACTTTCATTTGAAGCGTGTATAAGCCGCTTCTTTTTTTCTCTTTAATGCATTCTCCTTAGGTACCTTATGGGTTCCTTTTTTATTTAAAATAATTAGGTTATTCTTATGTCGCAATATTTTTCAATTGCGAAGTTAATAAACATCTTCTTCTTCAACTGCCCCGTTTAAAAAAGGCTACTCAATAGCAGCCTTGACCTTAAGCTCTTGAGTTTATAAGGAGTTTTTCGTCATTCTTCAAGGTATTAAGTACTTTTGTGATAATTTTGACGTTATAACAGAAAAAATGGTGATTTACCGTGTCATACTCCAATTTTCTTTCATACGAATAAAGTAGGAGGGATACAAATTGGACAAGGCTGAAAAAATACCGCAATATAAACTATTTATCAAACCATCTGACCTTAGAGAACTGGAATGGACTATTTGGATTGACGATCCAGTCCCTGCTCAGTTAAATCTGGATGGGAAAAGGCTTGACATTGTTATAAGTTATCGCGGAGAACATATTCGTGATTTTTCGAAAAAGTCTTATCAAATTTCTTTCTATAAACCTAAAAAATATAAAGGTGCGAATCTAATTCATTTAAATGCTGAATTTAAGGATCCATCTATTATCCGAAATAAATTGTCTTTTGACTTCTTTTCCGAAATTGGCGTGTTAGCGCCGCAGTCACGTCATATTTTTTTAACGCAGAACAGAAAAGCCGAAGGAATTTACTTAGAAATCGAATCAGTGGATGAAAACTTTTTGAAGAAAAGAAATCTACCCAATGGAAGTATTTTTTACGCCGTTGATGGTGATGCGAACTTCTCACTTATGAGCGACTTGGATAAAGAAACGAAAAAATCACTGGATTTAGGCTATGAAAGAAAATACGGGACCAGGGCTGATGATCATTATTTACAGGAATTTATTTATAAAATTAATACGATTCCACAAAGCGAATTTTCTCGTGAAATTTCAAAATATGTCGATGTTGATAAATACCTTCGCTGGCTTGCCGGAATTATTTTCACATCAAACTATGATGGTTTCGTTCATAACTATGCACTCTACAGGAATGGTGACAATGGCCTCTTTGAGGTCATCCCATGGGATTACGATGCAACCTGGGGGAGGGATGTAGACGGAAAACTAATGGAAGCTAATTATGTCCCGATCGATGGCTATAATACCTTAACAGCAAGGCTGTTAGCTGTGGATGGTTTTCGAAAGCAATATCAACGTCTCCTCATAGACATTATGAATCATCAATTTACAGTTGAATTTATGAAACCAAAGGTTGAAAAACTACTTACACTAATCCGGCCGTATGTATTGCAGGATCCATACAAAAAGCAACATATCAATGATTTTGATTTGGAATTAGGGTTTATCACTAAGTATATTCAGGAAAGAAGAAAGTACTTATATGGGAAATTAGCAAAATTAAATTAAAATGTGATGAGAATAATGGATAAAGTTTGTCCTCACTTCTGTTAACAGGAGCTGCATAGGAGTAAGACAATGGCTGGGGAAGAGGAGTAATCGGTAAGTCATTTGGTAAGGCATTATGCATATTGTACACTTCCTTTCGAATGTATGGCGAGCTAATATGACATTACACTAGAGAGGAAATTGGAGCCCGTCTATATTAAATATGGTCATGACTTAGTGACGATCACTTTTTGTAATGAAAATACCATAGGGCGGCGGGCTATTGATTTCAAAAGAAGAAGGATATAGGCAAAGGAAATAACTAGAGTGGCATCCTTTGTGAAAAGGGTGCTTCTTTCTTCAGTTATTCTTCAACTAAACTGCCCCTTTAGCCACCCATGCAGCAGAGCTGCACCACAAAGAATGAAAATGGTAAGAACTGAGAATACTAATACTGACCTTAATCCAGTTATGTCCTACTCTTTTTTTGATGATTGAGCAGGGGCTTCTTAAGTTTTGCCTTTTTTCATTTCTAAAAGAAACTTATTTTCATGGTAGTTTAAGTGCATTTCTTCACAATCTTCTATAAGTTATTCAACAATATGGCCCGATTGTTGAAAAAAGCTAATGACGATTGTTCAACTGCCCCGTTACTTCAATAAAAAAAGCGTCTCCACCCTATTGTGAAACGCCCCCGTTGTATAAGCCGCATACTAAAACCATTCCTTATGCATTCCTTTTAGAAATTGTTCAGTGATGGGAAAGCCTGAACTCTCACCAATTATGGAATTGATTCCGCAATATGGACATATAGCTGTATTTGCATCATCACACCAATCGGTAATTTGAGAGGGATTAAAGGTTTTCAAACAATAAAAGCAACCACATATTTTGTCCTTTACTAATTGCTTTCGATGATGACTACTAAAACGGTGTGCAATTTCAAATTGTTTCTCCACTTCTTTTCACCTTCTTTAACTGGATATCAATGTTAATCTCAAATTAACTAATGCCTTCTTTACTTCAATAACATTTCTCTATTTTCTGTTTCTATCCAATATCTTTTGAGGATATTTCCCTCTTCATCTACAAAATCTACATCAGCAATCCCACCATTTTTTAAGATGGTTCTTTCTGATGCAGTGTTATTTGCTTCACAAACTAACAAAGCCCTATCTATTCCTAATTCCTTTGCCTTTATTAAAGATAATGAAAGTATTTCCGTTGCATATCCCTGATTTCTTTTGGATGGTCTAATCCCATATCCAATATGCCCTCCACTATTCAATAGTCTTTCCGTTAAATAATGGCGAATGTTGACTGCCCCTATAACTTCAAAATTATCGATTAGCCAATATGTAGAATTTGCCGGTATCCAGTCTATCTTAGGTTCTATTCCTTTTTCACAATCTCTAAGATATCCAAGCATCTCCTGAAAATCCATAGGGTCTTTTTTTATTGTAAATGGAATCATTATCTCTCCGCTTCTTTTCCATTCTTCATAGAATGAAATTTATTCATTTTTATACTTGATTGTAGGTTGAATTAAGTAGGTTCCTCGTTCTCTAAAATCCACTGTGTTACGCCTCCTTCAAACCTAATTGTTCTATATTTCAACTTTCAGTATGTTTTATCCTTCTTCCACTAGTCGAGTAGAAGAGAACCTCTCTACCTTACGGTAGATTGTGTTCTCCCCCCTCACAGAACCGTGCTTGAGTCTGTCTAACAATTTTAGATTGTTTCCCAATTATT
>Ga0213822_1000244_pt1 | contig 48828 bp, 38 predicted proteins | sample MC6MC0908MG_FD_179872 | JGI IMG/M metagenome (GOLD analysis project Ga0213822, IMG submission 179872) | Enriched soil aggregate microbial communities from Iowa State University, Ames, United States - MC6-MC0908-MG | ecosystem: Environmental > Terrestrial > Soil > Unclassified | place: USA: Iowa... | reverse complement strand
ACCAAAACTCGAAGAAAAACCACCCGAACTGGTCTTCATCGCCCTTATGAAGACCAAAACTGGAAGGAAAACCGCCCGAACTGGTCTTCATCGCCCTTATGAAGACCAAAACTGGAAGGAAAACCGCCCGAACTGGTCTTCATTGCCCTTATGAAGACCAAAACTCGAAGAAAAACCACCCGAAATGGTCTTCATCGCCCTTATGAAGACCAAAACTCGAAGGAAAACCACCCGAACTGGTCTTCATTGTACTTGCGAGAGAAAGAATCCCAAGTTACCTATTAATTTTTTTTGCTAAATTATCAAAAATTAACGAAATTACATATCACATAACACCCTTAGGAGCCATCCTAAGGTTTTTTTTGTACATAAATAAGGGTAAAATAGAGATATTGGATTAATAATGTTAAAGTATAAAGGTGATTAGATGAATCAATTTGAAAAACAAACTGTGAATTCAGAAGAAACTTCTCAATTCGCAGCAAAACTGGCTCACTTTTTACAGCCAGGTGATGTCATTGCCCTTGAGGGTGATTTAGGCGCAGGGAAAACAACCTTTACCAAGGGCTTGGCTAAAGGGTTAGAGATAAAAAGAACGGTAAATAGCCCAACATTTACAATCATTAAAGAGTACAAAGGCAAGCTGCCACTTTATCATATGGATGTTTACCGGGTAGCCGATGCCTTCGAAGACCTTGGCTTTGATGAATACTTTGAAGGTGATGGAGTAACAGTAGTGGAATGGGCTCATTTAATTGAAGAGCAGCTCCCGACTGAACTACTAACGATATATTTGTATCATGAGGGTCAGGAGCAACGAAAAATCGTTCTAGTACCAAAAGGAAATAGATATGAGCAATTATGTAAGGAGATTTTTAGATGACCATACTAGCGATCGATACTTCTAACAATCCATTAGGAGTAGCGCTTTTAGATGATAATCAAGTACTTGGTGAATATATGACAAATTTAAAAAAGAACCACTCCGTTCGAATTATGCCGGCCATTCAGACATTAATGAAGGATTGCGAAAGGCTGCCTGCCGATTTAACGAAGATTGTCGTTGCGAAGGGGCCTGGGTCATACACCGGTGTAAGAATTGGTGTGACGATTGCTAAAACATTAGCATGGACCCTGAACATCCCTCTTGTTGGTATTTCTAGTCTGGAAATTTTGGCAGCGGGAACAGGGAGGTACTTTAACGGTTATGTGTCACCTATAGTTGATGCCAGAAGAGGACAAGTCTACACAGCTCTCTATCACTATCAGAACGGAAAGCCGATGGCTGTGGAACAGGACCAGTTAGTTATGTTAGCCGATTGGGCAGCAAAATTAACAGAACTGAATCAACCAATTTTGTTTGTTGGAAATGACTTGCCACTTCATAGTGACAAAATTAAGGAAATATTAGGTTCGCAAGCCATTTTTGCAAGTGAAACGGAACATAATCCTCGTCCGGCTGAGCTTGCATTACTAGGCAGGGATAAACCTGGAGAAGACATACACTCTTTTGTTCCTAATTATATACGTTTGGCGGAAGCCGAAACAAAGTGGCTAGAGGCAAAAGGAAAAATTTTAAATGGATAGGGATAAAGAAAAATGGTAGATTCATTTGTTTTTCGGGATATGAGGGAAGAGGATATTGATCAAGTATTAGAAGTGGAGCATGCTTCGTTTACGACACCTTGGAGCAGAGAAGCTTTTTATAATGAACTATTTAATAATAAATTTGCTGTCTATATAGTTCTGGAGGAAGATAATAAAATCATCGGGTATTGCGGAACATGGGTTGTGATTGATGAGGCCCACGTGACGAATGTGGCCATTATGCCTGGGTATAGAGGTAAAAAGCTGGGCGAGGCATTAATGAATAAATTAATGTCAGTGTCCAGGGAGATGGGAGCAAAAACGATGACCCTTGAAGTGAGGATGACGAATTATGTCGCTCAGTCCCTCTACCGTAAGCTGGGGTTCCAAAACGGCGGAATACGGAAAAATTATTATTCCGATAATCAGGAAGATGCACAAATAATGTGGGTGAACTTATGAAAAAAGATTTATTGGTTTTAGGAATTGAAACGAGCTGTGATGAAACGGCAGTCGCCATCATTAAGAATGGCCGTGAAATGGCTGCAAATGTAGTGGCTTCCCAAATTGAAAGTCATAAGCGCTTTGGTGGCGTTGTACCAGAAATTGCCTCTCGTCATCATGTCGAACAAATAACGCTTGTGATCGAAGAGGCATTGAATCAGGCAAAGCTAACTTTTTCAGAGCTCGATGCCATTGCAGTGACAGAAGGACCAGGGTTAGTGGGGGCGCTTTTAATTGGGGTAAATGCCGCGAAAGCACTTGCCTTTGCGCATCACAAGCCACTTGTACCGGTCCATCATATCGCGGGGCATATTTACGCGAATAGGCTGGTAACCGAATTAAAATTTCCACTTTTAGCACTGGTCGTTTCAGGCGGGCATACAGAGCTTGTGTATATGAAAGAGCATGGTCACTTTGAAGTGATTGGAGAAACGAGAGACGACGCAGCAGGTGAAGCCTACGATAAAGTTGCGAGGACATTAAATATGCCGTATCCGGGCGGTCCTCATATTGACCGTTTGGCACAGGAGGGAAGCCCAACGATCGATTTGCCTAGAGCATGGCTTGAGGAAGGCTCTTATGATTTTAGCTTTAGCGGGTTAAAATCAGCGGTAATTAATACGGTTCATAATGCCGAACAGCGTGGGGAGTCCATTGCTCCGGAAGACCTGGCAGCAAGCTTTCAAGCAAGTGTGATTGACGTGCTGGTGAAAAAGACGGAGAAAGCGGTAGCCGAGTATGGTGTAGAACAAATATTAGTTGCAGGCGGTGTTGCCGCGAATAAGGGACTAAGAATGGCACTCGAAAAGACCTTTTCGGCAAATCCTAAGATTGAATTAGTGATCCCGCCATTATCGCTATGCACAGACAATGCGGCGATGATTGCGGCCGCTGGAAGTGTCATGTTTGAAAAAGGAATTAGGGCTGATTTATCTCTAAATGCCATTCCAGGTCTTGATATCGAGATATATAACACATAACTCTTCTGAATAAGAAGGGTTTTTTTTTTGAAATTAACTTTATTGTACGGATCACTGAAAGTCGAAGAGTCCTTCATTGTCTAAAATGAAAAAAATGAGCTCAAAAGGTAAATGAAAGCCTGTTACATTGACCGAAATGTAAAAAAGAAAGCTCAAAAGGTAAATGAAAGCCTGTTACATTGACCGAAATGCAAAAAAGAAAGCTCAAAAGGTAAATGAAAGCCTGTTACATTGACCGAAATGCAAAAAGGAAAACTCAAACGGTAAATGAACCCCTGTTACATTGACCGAAATGTAAAAAAGAAAGCTCAAACGGTAAATGAAAGCCTGTTACATTGACCGAAATGCAAAAAGGAAAACTCAAAAGGTAAATGACCCCCTGTTACATTGACCGAAATGTAAAAAAGAAAATTCAAACGGTAAATGAAAACCAAGTTGATTGACCAATAAGGGATCATAGGAGTCCAAGCGGTCAATTCATAAGTGGTTTTAAACCTTAAATCCTCAAAAACAACAAAATAATTAACATACCTTATAGAAAAAAGGCAAAATACCATATAATGTGGATAAAATTTTTAAAAAATACAGTTAATAATCAACAAATTGTGGATAAGCCTGTGTATACTGTTGATAATGTGGATAAACACAGTGTTTATTGTGGATAATGTGGAAAAGCATAATAATTGCCTAGAAATAAACCCTTTTTTCTGTGAATAATGTTGTGGAAAAGTGGACATTTCATAAAATTATTGAGTAATTTGTCGAAATTAATCTAAAATCAAAAAACCGGGCGATCATTGCAGCCCGGTTTTGAAATTTATTCAGCAAGCTCAGCCCATTCTTCCATCAATTGCTCAAGCTCCGCTTTCGCTTTTTCACTGTTCAAGTTAATTTTTAGTACCTTTTCATGGTCCTGAAAAATTTCTGGTTCACATAATTGCTGCTCATACTCTTGAATTTGTTCCTCAAGCTCCTCAATGCGTGACTCCATCTCTTCTAACTTTCTTTTACGCTGCCGCTCAAGTTTTTTGCTTTCCTTATCCTGTTGATAACTATTTTTCTCTAGACCTTCCTTTTCAGAAGCGGTTTTGGCAGAAGCCGCCAGCGCTAGTGCTGCGAGTTCTTCCTGCTCTAATTTCTTTTCTAGGTAATAGTCATAATCGCCAAGATATTCTACGCTGCCATGACGATTAAGTTCCAGAACCTTTGTTGCGATCCGATTAATGAAATATCTATCGTGTGAAACGAACAAAATCGTCCCAGGATAATCGATCAGGGCATTCTCGAGAACTTCCTTGCTATCGAGATCAAGGTGGTTTGTAGGCTCGTCCAATATCAATACATTAGCCTTCTCCAGCATCAGCTTTGCAAGGGCCAGTCGCGCTTTTTCACCGCCGCTTAAAGTAGAAACAATTTTTAACACATCATCACCGGAAAAAAGGAAGTTTCCTAAAACCGTGCGAATTTCTTTTTCACTTTTTAATGGATAATCATCCCAAAGTTCATTTAAGACACGCTTATTGGAGGTTAATTCTGCCTGCTCCTGGTCATAATAACCAATTGAAAGGTTTGTTCCGTAAAAAATCGACCCAGCAAGGGCGGGCAGTTTCTTAATGATCGTTTTTAACAATGTAGATTTACCAATTCCGTTTGGACCAACAAGGGCAATACTTTCTCCTTTATAGGCACGAAAGGAGATGCCCTCCGAGACCTTTTCCGCATCGTACCCAACCGCAAGTGAGTCTACTGTTAGAACGTCATTGCCGCTTTGTTTTTCAATTTCAAACGAGAAGGTCGCGGACTTTTCGTCCCCAAGCGGCCGATCCATAATCTCCATTTTTTCAAGCTTTTTCTGGCGGCTTTGGGCTCGCTTTGTCGTGGAAGCCCGTGCTAAATTTCGTTGGATAAAGTCCTGCAGATTCGCGACCTCTTGCTGCTGTTTTTCAAAAAGCTTCATGTCGCGCTCATAATTGGCCGCTTTTTGTTCAAGGTAAGAACTATAATTGCCTGTAAACCTCCCGATTTGTTTTCGGGAAACCTCATAGACTTGTGTAACAACCTTGTCTAAAAAATAGCGGTCATGGGAAACAATTAAAATCGCGCCATCATATCCCTGTAAATATTGCTCAAGCCATGAAAGGGTATCGATATCGAGATGGTTGGTAGGCTCGTCCAGAATTAAGATATCGGGTCTCGTTAACAGCAGCTTCCCAAGAGCAAGCCGGGTTTTCTGCCCGCCGCTTAAACTGGAAATCATCAGTGAATGATCGCGAAAGTTTAGGCCATGGAGGACGGAGCGTATATCAGCTTCGTATTGATAGCCCCCCTGTTCCTTGAATGTCACCTGGAGTTGATCATAATCTTTCATAATTCTCTCGTATTTGACAGCGTCTTCGAAAACAGCAGGATCGGCCATGTGCTCCTCCAGCCTGCGCAGCGATTTTTCCATCGCACGAAGCGGTTCGAAAACGATTAGCATTTCATCCCAAATGGATAAATGGGACTCAAGGCCGGTATTTTGAGCTAAATAGCCGATGGTCACTTCTTTTGGCTTGATAATTTCGCCGCCATCATGTGACAAGTGGCCGGCAATAATTTTCAAAAGCGTCGACTTTCCAGCGCCGTTGCGGCCGACAAGGGCAACACGGTCCCGCGTTTGTAATTCTAGCTTTATATTCGATAAAATAAGGTCAGCACCATAATATTTTTGTAGTTGATTAACCTGCAATAAAATCATCTTTATTCACCTCTATTACATATAAATAGTGTACCGTATAACCGCCATATCGGCAATAAAGCCCTAGACCGTCAGAAAAAGACGGTGTAAGCACTGTTCAGAGGGGGAAAATGATTGTTTTCACTAAACATGTTCACATTTGCTGCTCGCCGCTCCTTTTGCATTTAAAAAAGTTCAAAGTTTCACACACATAAAAGGAAAAATAGTGTATTATTTTTGGATAGGAGGATTTTTTTTATGGCAGAATTTACTCATTTTAATGAAGAGGGCAGAGCAAAGATGGTCGATGTCAGCGACAAACCAGAAACGGCACGGACCGCTCTTGCTCACTCCAGCATAACAGTTAGCAAAGAAATTTTCGAAAAAATAACCAACCATGAAATGAAAAAAGGCGATGTGTTGGCAGTAGCTCAGGTTGCGGCAGTCATGGCTGCTAAAAAGACATGGGAGCTAATTCCGATGTGTCACCCGCTTCCGTTAACAGGGGTAAATATCTCTTTTTCATGGGAAAAGGGAAAACAAGAGAATTACGAATTACATATAGCGGCAGCGGTTAAAACGAAAGGGAACACAGGTGTGGAAATGGAAGCGTTAACAGCTGCTTCAGCCTGCGCCTTAACCGTCTATGATATGTGTAAAGCAGTCGACAAAGGCATGGTCATTGGACCAACCTATTTAGTTGAGAAAACGGGCGGAAAAAATGGTGATTTTAAGCGAACTGAACAAGTGAAATGATTGTTAATTAAACATTTAAAGGGGTGTGGGAGATTATGAGTAATGAAACGATGAAGATACCACAGGCGACAGCCAAACGGCTGCCCCTCTATTATCGGTTTTTAAAAAACCTGCATACTTCCGGCAAGCAAAGGGTCTCATCAGCAGAATTAAGTGAAGCGGTAAAGGTGGACTCGGCAACCATTCGCCGCGATTTTTCTTATTTTGGTGCCTTAGGAAAAAAGGGCTATGGTTACAATGTCAATTATTTACTAACCTTCTTCCGTAAAACCCTTGACCAGGATGAATTAACAAAGGTTGCGTTAATTGGGGTCGGTAATCTTGGTACTGCCTTTTTAAACTATAATTTTTTAAAAAATAATAATACAAAAATAGCGTGTGCTTTCGATGTCGACCTGTCCAAAATGGGAACCATGATCCGCGAGGTTCCGGTTTATCATATGGACGAATTGGAGAAGGTTATAATGGAGGAACAAATATCGGTTGCGATTCTAACCGTTCCTGCGCCTGTCGCCCAAATGATCACGGACCGCCTTGTGAAGGCAAATGTGAAGGGGATCTTAAATTTTACCCCTGCAAGGTTAAATGTTCCTCCATCCATTAGGGTTCATCATATTGATCTGGCAGTTGAGCTGCAATCATTGGTTTACTTTTTAAAGCATTATCCGACAGGTGAAATTGAGGAAATAGAAGAATAAACTTGGAAATAGCTTTTCACATAAATTGTGGAAAGTTTTTTTTGTGGACAATTATTTGCACCTTTACAACGTAACAGTGTTATGTTACATTGTGAAACATAGAAAGGGGTTATTAAAAAATGAGTGAGGAGTTAATTTCTAAAAAGGATTTATTGGATATGGCGGGAATATCGTACGGACAGCTATATCGCTGGAAACGGAAGGATCTGATTCCTGAGGAATGGTTTATTCGAAAATCAACGTTTACAGGGCAGGAGACATTTTTTCCAAAAGAAAAGATCTTAGAACGCATCGATAAGATTCAAACAATGAAAGAGAACCTGTCCTTGGATGAGCTGGCCGATATGTTTTCACCAAATGTAACAGAGTTACATTTGACCAAGGAAGAACTAATAAAACGTAACATTGTTTCAAGTTCTGTGATGGACTTATATTTGGAAAATGAAAAGGGCAGTTCACATTTTGATTTTTCACGAATTCTGGAAGTCTATGTATTTGAAAAGCTGCTTCAATCCGGAGAAATTAATCTGGATGAAGGGAAGATGCTGCTTCAAGTGTTAAAAGATCACAGGGGATTAATCAACCAAAAAAATGGGGAGCTAGTGCTGACGAGAAAACTGGGGGTTTCCTCGTGCTTGTTACTCATAAATGCGGAAGAGGTTAAGTTTGAACAGGGAACGAAAATTGTGGTTCGGCTTTCCCTTGTAAAATGTATGGAAGAGATGAAGGCGAACTTATTATAAAGGAGAATGGGCATGGAAATGAAAAAAAGGGGAGACCTGCATATTAACGGCTTTGGCTCAGCAAACGGCGGGCAATTTCACCAGGTAACCATCAATGGAAAAGGAACAGTGAATAGCGATATAGAGTGTGTGGTATTTGATTGTAATGGTTCGGGTACGGTCAATGGCAATGTCATGACGAATAAAGCGAAGGTTAACGGGAACGGAAAGATTAAAGGGAATCTTGAGTGTGAAAGGTTAATCGTGGATGGTACAGCGAAAGTTGAAAAAAATCTTCGTGTGGACCATTTCAAGGTAGCAGGAAAAGCCACTATCGGTGGCAGGGTAAAAGCAGAGGAAATCAATATTAAAGGCAAGCTTACCGTAGAGGGAGATTGTGAGGCGGATCTATTTAAAGCGGAGTCGCATTTTATGATTGGCGGGCTTTTAAATGCTGATCATGTGGATATTAAGATTTTTGGAGAATGTAAGGCCAAAGAGATAGGCGGGCAAACGATCCTCGTTAAACATAAAGCTCCATTAATAGGATTATTCAAGACGTTTATTCAAACACAGCTGGAAACGGAATGTATCGAAGGGGACAAAATTGAGTTGGAAAATACAAAGGCGGCTGTTGTCCGTGGCAACCATGTTACAATCGGGGCTAAATGTGAAATTGGTCTCGTTGAATATACAGGCGAGCTTTCCGTGGATAAAAAAGCCATTGTGAAAGAGTACAGAAAGGTTTAAAAGGGGGAAGACATAAATGAAAAAGGGTCAAAATCTGACGATAAATGGTTCGGGCAATTACCCGGGTGGCAGCTACGACAAAGTAAGCATTCGCGGGGAAGGGACGATTGAGAGCAGTGTCGAGTGCTCCGTGTTTCATGTATACGGAACGAGCGAGGCGTTAGAGAATGTGAAGACAGGATCTGTAAAGGTGATCGGCGAATCAGAGGTAAAGGGGAATATGGAGTCTAGTGACATGCTGGTAATGGGGACGCTGGCCATCGATGGGAAGGCTGCATTGGAAAAAATGAAGATTCTTGGCACGCTTGAGGTGGCAGAACGGCTGAGCGGTGAAGTAGCGAATATTAAGGGCAGCATTTCCGTTGGCGGTGACGTCGAATATGAGAAATTTGACTTAAGCGGCGGATTTGAAATCAAAGGTCTCCTGAATGCTGATACAATCAATATTGGTTTGCGCTTTGGCGAAAGCACGACAGAGGAAATCGGCGGAGAGAAAATCACGATCAAACGAAAAACGTCGCTGCTTCCGTTTGTAAAGGATGAGGGGTCACTGGTTGTAAAGGTGATTGAAGGCGATGAAATTTTCCTTGAAAATACAAAGGCGGATATTGTCAGGGGAAACCTGGTCAAAATCGGCGCAGGCTGCCAAATTGGCCGGGTAGAATATTCGACTGATTTTATCCAGGATAAGAACTCAACAGTAAAAATGTCGGAAAAGATATAAAGGGGGATTTATGGTAGCGAAAGAAAGTAAATTAGGGTTGGTTGTTGCAGGGTTATTACTGGGTATTTTGATGGCATCGATGGATAATACGATTGTCGTGACGGCGATGGGAACGATTGTCGGCGACCTCGGCGGACTGGAGAGCTTTGTCTGGGTAGTTTCGGCTTATATGGTCGCTGAAATGGCGGGGATGCCGATTTTCGGCAAGTTATCCGATATGTATGGACGGAAACGATTCTTTATTTTTGGATTAATCTTGTTTATGATTGGATCTGTGCTGTGTGGTACAGCGGAGACCATTACACAATTAAGCATTTACCGTGCTATTCAGGGAGTAGGAGGCGGCGCGCTTGTGCCAATTGCATTTACCATTATGTTCGACCTCTTTCCTCCTGAAAAGCGCGGGAAAATGGGTGGCTTATTCGGTGCCGTTTTTGGCTTGTCGAGTATCTTTGGCCCGTTATTAGGGGCTTATATTACTGATCATATCAGCTGGCATTGGATTTTTTATATTAACTTACCGCTAGGTATTTTATCACTGATTTTTATTTTGATCTCCTACAAAGAATCCCCTGTACACCAAAAGCAATCGATTGATTGGTGGGGTGCTGTGACCTTAATTGGAGCGGTTGTTTGTTTAATGTTTGCCCTCGAGCTTGGCGGACAGAAATATGCTTGGGATTCTAGCGTCATTTTAAGTTTATTTACCGGATTTGCAGCACTATTTCTCCTCTTTTTATTCGTTGAGACGAAAGCGAAGGACCCAATCATTTCTTTTTCCATGTTTAAAAACCAACTTTTTGCTGGAAGTACACTTGTTGGCTTATTTTACGGGGCAGCATTTATGGCTGCGACCGTTTATATCCCCATTTTTGTGCAAGGAGTTTATGGTGGAAGTGCCACAAATTCAGGGCTGATTTTGCTGCCAATGATGCTGGGATCGGTAGTTACGGCCCAGGTTGGCGGATTTTTAACGACAAAAATGAGTTACCGCAACATCATGTATTTATCGGGTGTCATTTTGATTGGCGGATTTTTGTTGTTAAGTACCATCACCCCGGATACGAGCAGGGCGTTGCTGACAATTTATATGGTTGTGATTGGTTTAGGTGTTGGGTTTTCTTTTTCTGTTTTAAGTATGGCGGCGATCCATCCATTTGGCATGGAGCAACGGGGCTCCGCTACCTCGACAAGTAACTTTATCCGTTCACTTGGAATGACGGTAGGAATCACGGTTTTTGGCATGATTCAAAGGAATGATTTTACAGCGGGGCTGGAAAAAGCCTTCTCAGGAATGGGACCAATGCCAAAGGGGGATTCACGAGAATTGTTATCTGAGCAAGCAAGAGCCCAGATTCCTGCACCAATTCTGGAAAAAATCACAGACGCCCTTTCAAGCTCAATCGTCCACACCTTTACCTGGGCACTTGTTCCAGCGAGCTTGGCGTTTCTCTTTATCTTTATCCTTGGGAAAGAGCGAATGGTGATTCATAAAGGTGGAGTTTCAAAATAGGAAACAGAAATAAGGACTCTACTCAGTTGCTTTTTTGGATTTCGCAAATAAAACAGCATGTTTCGCAAATAAACTGCGTAGTTTCGCAAACAAATCCTGTGGTTTCTTTTTAGCAAATATACGTGCCAGATTCGCAAATAAATCAAGATTACTTGCGGAAAAGTGTAATAATGCACCATGCCTATCGTTCCTTTGAGCAAATTTATCTAAAAATAAACAAAGTTAACGAAAACAGTCAATAAAAAGAGATTATTTGATAAAAAAGGGATCCCTGAATTTCATTAACGGGTTCCCTTCTAGGGGACAAAATTAAAAATAACACTAAAAATCACACCAATTTCAACATCAAAAAAGCATCGGTTTTAGCACCGATGCTTTATCAATTTAGCATTAAAAACGCATATGAGTGTTCCAAATTGTTGAAAAACACGTAAATTAACCAGCTATTCCTTTAGCCAACAATAAGAAAAATACAAAGACTAGCACCGCACCATTGGATAATACACCAATTATTCCTGATATCCACCTCTTTGAAATTATCGCAAAAATTATTCCGAGCAGTGAAAGAGAGCCTAAAATAATAATTGCTAACGACAAATTTGCGTTTGGTCCTCTGAGAATGAAAAATATAAGTACGCTTATCAACACCATTAGGATTGAAAAAATTCCAAACTTATTCATAGATAATTAATTCCTCCTTTAATTTTATCTATAAATTTATCTTATCATATTACTTGAATTTTTTTCCTTTAATACAAAATTTCCTCAACTTTAAATCTTTTACCAGTTATCCCTAAACGCTGTGCAAGGGTCAATTTCCTTTTTGGGTTCTAAAAATTGCAAAATAAAATCCTTCTTTCTATTAAAAAATATCCTCACTTTTAGTACCGAAAACCGGACTAAAGATATACTGTACAATGGTTATTGTACAGTGCCAATTTTATGCCAAAGTGAGCGAGGTTTTTATGCTAAAATTTCAACAGATGGCTTTATAACAATAAAAAACACCTACTCACAATTTGCGAATAGGTGTGCGATTTTAAATGCGATTTACTTAATACGTCTAAAGAGAACCCGTTAGAACTTCATTAGGGATCCCTTTCTTTATTTTTTCAGTTGGTCCTTATATTTAAAATGAAAGAGTATCATTTTTAATCCTGAGCCAAAATCAAATGTTGCTAATAAGACGAGCAGGTAGCTGAAAAAGCCCCAGCCGTTTTTTTGTACATCATCGATGGCGAAGTAGGTAAATAATGCGCCAAGCAGGAAGTATATTAATCCGGAAAACAATGGTGAACGTCTCATAGGAATCCTCCGATAAAGTTTTGAATGGCCTCAGCCTCGCGCCTTAATTTTTCAATATCATCCTTGTAAACAGTCTGAACTAAGACCACCAAGGTATTCATTGTAACGTGGGCAAAAATTGGTACAAGAATGCGCTTGGTTTTGACATAGAGAAAAGCGAAGGTAAAGCCCATGGCCGAATACAGTAGAATGTGCTTAAACTCCATATGTGCTGCAGCAAAGACGACCGAGCTGATCAGTGCCGAGATAAAGAAGTTAAAACGCTTATAAAGCGCGCCAAAAATAATTTTCCGAAACACAATTTCTTCTAAAATCGGCCCAATAATGCTGGTCACAATGACCGCAGCTGGCATCAATTCAATGATGTGAAGAATATTTTGGGTATTCTCAGAACCCATTTCAACGCCTAAGCGTGTTTCGATCAAGGCTGCGGCAATTTGCGCAACGTAAGCTAAAAAGACACCTGTAATCGCCCATATCACCGATTCACCGACAGAGGAGCTGCCTCGTTTTTCGAAACCTTGGGTGTTCATTTCCTTGCGTAAAATAAAAAGGATGATGAGTAAGGCAATTGAAAAACTGGCAATCAGCCAAACGGGAACAGCAAGACTTTGGCTAATACCTAAAGATTTAAAGCTGAATAACAATATAGGAAGTCCGACAAGACTAGAGAACTGCATAGCGATGTACACAATGATGACAATCCAATATTCCTTTTTCAAAGTTTAATCTCCTTTTTGAACCATTCAATATGATTTGACAATGATCCTTCTTATTATCAGGTTATTATTACTCATTTTACTCTTAAAACGGCTGTTGTTTCAATTTAGAAGAACTTTTTTGCCGACTGGAAATGATAATGTTTCCTGTCGGCATAAATGCAACTGCCCCTCTGTCTTCGCCAATCGGCGTATTTTTTTTAGAAAATAGGTATAGAAAGATAAGTTTATAACATACTTTATAAGGTTGTAAAAAAGTAAAATCTTTTTGTAAAAATTTATGCTTCATACTTGCAAAAGATTTTCAGATTCTTTATTATAATAATTGTGTTAGCACTCATTACTAGAGAGTGCTAATAATGACAGAATTACATATATTTTTGAGGAGGTTGTTTGATTTGTTAAGACCATTAGGTGATCGCATTGTCATTGAGCTTGTTGAATCAGAAGAAAAGACTGCAAGCGGTATCGTATTACCGGATTCAGCGAAGGAAAAACCTCAAGAAGGAAAAGTAGTTGCCGTTGGTACTGGCCGTGTACTAGAAAACGGAGAACGCGTAGCACTTGAAGTTGCTGTTGGCGACCGTATTATCTTCTCAAAATACGCTGGTACTGAAGTAAAGTACGAAGGTGTAGAATACTTACTTTTACGTGAAAACGATGTCCTTGCTGTAATTAGCTAATTAGGAATTTTTTTAAAAATAAAAGCTTTAGAAAATACGAGGAGGTTTTTGAACAATGGCTAAAGAGATTAAATTTAGTGAAGACGCACGCCGCGCAATGCTTCGCGGGGTTGATACATTGGCAGATGCAGTAAAAGTAACTCTTGGACCTAAAGGACGCAACGTGGTTCTTGAGAAAAAATTCGGTTCACCACTTATCACTAACGATGGTGTAACGATTGCAAAAGAAATCGAATTAGAAGATGCATTCGAAAACATGGGTGCGAAGCTTGTTGCTGAAGTTGCAAGCAAAACAAACGATGTTGCCGGTGACGGTACAACAACTGCAACTGTTCTTGCTCAAGCGATGATTCGCGAAGGTTTAAAGAACGTTACAGCTGGTGCGAACCCAATGGGCATCCGTAAAGGGATTGAAAAAGCAGTTGCTGTAGCAGTTGAAGAGTTAAAAACGATTTCTAAACAAATCGAAGGAAAAGAGTCAATCGCTCAAGTTGCTGCAATTTCTTCTGATGATGCAGAAGTTGGCCAATTAATCGCGGAAGCAATGGAACGCGTTGGCAACGACGGTGTTATCACAATCGAAGAATCTAAAGGCTTCACTACTGAACTAGATGTAGTAGAAGGTATGCAATTTGACCGTGGTTACACCTCTGCTTACATGGTAACGAACACTGATAAAATGGAAGCAGTATTAGAAAATCCATATATCTTAATTACAGACAAGAAGATTTCTAGCATTCAAGAAATCCTTCCTGTTCTTGAGCAAGTGGTACAACAAAGCAAGCCATTATTATTGATCGCTGAAGATATTGAAGGAGAAGCACTTTCTACTTTAGTATTGAACAAACTTCGCGGAACTTTCAATGCTGTTGCTGTTAAAGCTCCTGGCTTCGGTGACCGTCGTAAAGCTATGCTTGAAGATATCGCTGCATTAACTGGCGGTGAAGTGATTACTGAAGAGCTTGGCCGTGAATTAAAAACAACTACAATCACATCTTTAGGCCGCGCTTCTAAAATTGTTGTGACAAAAGAAAACACAACAATCGTTGAAGGTGCAGGAGCTACAGAAGAAATTCAAGCTCGTGTCAACCAAATCCGTGTTCAATTAGAAGATACTACTTCTGAATTTGACCGTGAAAAATTACAAGAGCGCTTAGCGAAATTAGCTGGCGGTGTAGCAGTCATTAAAGTTGGTGCTGCAACTGAAACAGAATTAAAAGAGCGCAAACTTCGCATCGAAGACGCTTTGAACGCAACTCGTGCGGCTGTTGAAGAAGGTATCGTATCCGGTGGTGGTGTTGCCCTTCTTAACGTATACAACAAAGTGGCTGCACTTCAAGCAGAAGGCGATCAAGCAACAGGTATCAACATCGTCTTACGTGCGATGGAAGAGCCAGTTCGTACAATCGCTCAAAACGCTGGTCTTGAAGGATCTGTCATCGTTGACCGCTTAAAACGTGAAGCAGTTGGCACAGGCTTCAACGCAGCAACTGGCGAGTGGGTAAACATGATCGATGCAGGTATCGTTGACCCTACTAAGGTTACACGTTCAGCACTTCAAAACGCAGCATCTGTTGCAGCAATGTTCTTAACAACTGAGGCTGTAGTAGCAGACAAACCAGAACCAGCTGGTGCAGGCATGGGTATGCCTGACATGGGCGGTATGGGTGGAATGGGCGGCATGATGTAATAAGTGCCTCCAACCCTTGATATGAATGGGTTTGTAAGTAAGATGAGAGTGGTTTGCTAACATTTTGCTAACATTGAGGAAATTAACGGAGGCTTCTCATAAGTTCAGCGAACTTTTGAGAGGCTTCTTTTTTCATTTCTTGGGTTACATGGAGATACACATTTTTCGTAATTTGATCGTCAGTATGACCTAAACGATCCATGATTTGTTCGAGAGTGACACCTGCCTCGGCAAGAAGTGACGTATGCGTGTGTCTTAAACTATGTGGCGTTAAATCTTCATTTAGTCCTGCTATTCTAAGCAGTCTTTTCATTCGATCTCGCACATTTTTAACCACGATGGGATAACCGTATTGTCTTTCCATTTTGGCAAATATGAAATCTTTGTTATAGTAATCCGCACCTAGACGTTTAATCACTTGATTTTGAGCGTTCTTGTGATCCTTCAAAGCATTTATTACCTCTTCATCTACAATGATTTTCCTTCGTGACTTCCTTGTCTTTGGTGTGACTAGCTGATACTCTAAGGTATTATTCTTCGGATTATAATACGTCTTGGTAATGCTAATCGTATGGTTAATAAAATCTATATCTTTCCACTTGAGAGCAACCAGTTCACCAACCCTTATTCCGGAATAGGCTAAAATTAGATACATCAAGTAATCATGCTCTAGACCGTAATTCTTGGATGTTTTTAAAAACAGGGCAAGATCCTCTTTTTCAAGGTACTTAGGAACTTCCTCTTCCTCTAACTGTTCAATCGTTTTCTTATCCTTTTTTACATAAGCAAACTCAGTAGGATCCTTTTTAATCAACTCCAACTCTAGTGCCTTTCGAAAAATCATTCTTCCTGTTCGATTAATCCCCTCCCTTGTACTATCCGAATAACCTTGATCTTTTAAATCATTTAACGCATCTTGATACATCTTTCTGGTAATGTCCTTTAATTTTAGCTGAGAGAAATAAGGCAAAAGCTTGCCGATTTCATGTTCCCGTACTCGAATGGTTCCGGGCTTTACATCTTTTGCTTCGCTGTAGACGGGAAGCCACTCTTTTGCAAAGTCGCTAAAAGTTTTATCTGTTTCCTCTAAATATGTTCCTTGGTTTAATTCATGAAATAGAGTGGCAGCAGCTTCTTCAGCTTCTTGCTTAGTATTAAAGCCGCTTTTTACTTTTTGCTTTCTCTTCCTAGTGATTGGATCTAATCCAATATCAATGGTGAATGCCCACTTTGAACCACAAGTACATTTTTTCTTTTTACAAGTACAGTTTCGTCGATAGAAATGTCCTTTCATTTCATTGAATGCCCTCTCTTTCCAAGTTTTTTTGTTACAAATGTCCATTATGCCCCATTAGACGGTGAATAATTCGTTATTGGGTGGTTTCTGTAATATCAAAAAAAGGTCGTTTACTTGAAAAAAATGTTCTTTACTCTACAAAAAAGTTCTTTACTGATGTCCTCTATTTTTATTAATAGGGGGCATTTTTATTTTATACATTATTTCGAGTGTTAATCAGCAATCGGGTCAGATTGTGGAGTAACTCATGTATTACGTAGTAGACTAAATACTGTGCAACAACAGTTTCTATAATTGTGGAAATGAAAAAATGTAATATAATGTTAATAAGGGATTGTATTATTTTATATTGGAGGAAAAAGGTGGAAACAACTAAAGCGTTTATTAACATACCGTATAATGAACGAAGTTTACTAATAGTAGTAGAAAATGAGAACAAGAAAATTGACAAGATAAAAGAATTAGAAAAAAGTAACAAAACCCTAGAAATGATCTCGAAGGCTCTTCTAAAGGCAGGAGCTAATACTATAGGTGGTGGATTCCGTGTAAATGCTTTATTACTTGGCTTGGGGGCACTTGGAACCTATCTTTCTGCATCTAAAGAGAAAAAAACAAAAAGCCCTATATATGTTGCTACTCCTGATGAAGTTGCAGGAGTAACATTTTCTACTATAGAGCCCTCATTAAATGGTTTATATATAGCAAATCCTGTTGCTACTGATATCTATTATAATGCTAGTGAATTTCATGAATTAGTAAAGAAACATAAATTTAATGAGGTAGTAGAAGTTCTCCAATCATTAGGAGCTACTAAAATTACAGCAACAATAAATGAAGAACAGAAGAGAAGTGCCAAGGGAAAGATTGGTTCAGATATTAGTGTAACAAACCAGACAAATAAAACTTCAAAAATCTACTTTAAGGGAACATACAAACCTAAAGATAAACCATCTTTACCAGATAAGTTATATTGGTATGAAAATGACGGGGAATTAAAAAATATCGTTGAAGGAAGGTTGTATAGAGGAATGGAGAGCTTTGAGTTAGTGTCTGAAGTTACTTCAGATTTTGGAATTACTGGTGAACTCATTGCTAAACTTGAAAAAGCAATAGGAATCAAATTAAAAGGTGAGTACAAATCATTTAAAAAGACTTACTTTAAGATAATTGGGGAATTTGAGGCCATATAATAATTGTCTTTAGTGACCTTGATAAGTTTTAATATTGTTTTAGTAAGTATTTAAGTTGAATATCTAATTACAACTAAGGATGTCGATTAGTTTAATATTCCTTTTAGAGCTTATAGTATATTACATACTTTTAATAAAGAAGTAGGACTTACTTTTAAATGTATAGTTTTAGCGATAGTGATCGACAAGAATTTGTTAATGTTTTTAAGACTTAATAACTTATGGAAAAACTATGATTACTTCTTTTAACTGCACAGTACAACCATACTATTCAATAGACTAATGTGATGTCAACAATTGGGCGCTTTTCTTGAATAAGAATGCGTCTTTTTGATTACATCTGTTAAAATTTAGAATCAGAGTAAACGACTTTTTTATAATGCACCCAGTTTGTTTTATTACAATTATTACATTGACTAAACAACTTTTATTAATTAATTAATTAAAAACTTAGGTATTATCGTTGTCGACTTTTACATTTGTTGTAGTAAACGACTTTTTTTCAAACAACAGTTTCATTGGTTTTATTGGAGGTATAGTTTCGGAAGTAAGAACAAAGAATTTCAACTAACGAGGGTTTGAGCAATATAAGTATAATCTTGTGAAAAACTATGTAGCTTGAAAGCAAGGATTTGCCTTCAAGATTTTGGTTTTCTAATGCTTCGGACCAAATTGCTGAATTTGTTCGAGGCATTTTTTCTTCTATGGTTTGTTATATGGAGATACACTTTTCTTGTCACTTCATCATCTTCATGTCCTAATCGATCCATAATCTCATCTAATTCCACTTCCGCCTGAGCAAGAAGTGATGTGTGAGTATGACGTAAAGAATGTGGAGTAAGTTCTGTATTTAACCCACTATTCTTTAATAATCGAGCCATTCTATGTGCAACAAATTTTATTAAAATTGGGTAACCGGGATGACGATTTAAATTTGTAAATATAAATCCCTTATTGAAGTAGCTGTCCCCTAAACGTGAAATAATTTTATCTTGTTCCTCTTTATATTTTCTAAATAGTTCAATGTGTTCTGGATCTATATTAATTACACGCTTTGACTTTTTTGTCTTTGGCTTCACTAATAGATATTTAACAGTGTTGTTTTTAGGATTATAATAAGTTTTGTTAATACGGATTGTATGCTTTTCAAAATCTATATCTTTCCACTTGAGTGCAACCAATTCCCCAACCCGTATACCAGTAAAAGCTAATGTTATGAAAATTAGGTCATCCATATATAGCCCTTTTTCATCGATAATTTCTTGGAAGTGTCCAAGTTCCTTCAATTCAAGGAACTTTGGAAGATCTCCTTTTTCATTATTATCTTCTTCATCCTCATTGATGATATGGTCATTATCTTTTATTATATAAGCATTTATTGTTGGATTATCATTAAGGAGTTTCTTTTCGATTGCCTTCTTGAAAATTAGTCTTCCAGTAGTATGGATGCTTCCGATTGTACTCATACCAAGATTTTGTTCTTTTAAATCATTTAATACAGCTTGATACATATCTTCTGTAATTTTTTTGAGTTTTAAATTATTGAAGTACGAAAGTAATTTATTTATACCGTATTGCCTTATCCGAATAGTACCGGGCTTAGGAGCATATCTTTTAATGTATTCGGTTAGCCATTCGTCGGTCCAATCCTTGAAAAGCATATCGGTTTCAATGTTATATTTTCCTTGTTTTACTTTAGTTAATAAAGCTGCTGCTGCTAACTCAGCGTCTTCCCTTGTATCAAAGCCTCCCTTAGTTTTTCGTACTCTTTCCCCAGTTATTAACTCTTTACCTATGTCAATAATGTAAGACCACTTCTTATTACAAATGCAATTATTCGGGTCACACTTACAACCTCTTTTATAAAAATGTCCTTTCAATATAATAAACCTCGCTTTCCATGTATTCATATCCAATAGATTGATAATTTTATAGACAAAGAGGGAGTTCATCCTTTTAAATAAACAAGTTCCCCCTCGTAATTTATTCCTTAACACAAAGCTTTCTTCTTTTGCTCTTTTCTTTCAATTATCCACTGCTTCAAATCTTCCTTATCTACTCTCTTTGATTCTCCAATTTCAAAATTAGGGATGCCGCCGTAATCGACATGGAGTTGAAATAATTCGTATACTCTTCTTCTAGAAATAGCAAGGATGTCAGCAATATGCTGTGCGGTTAGGGTGTCTGGCAATGACTCCCAAGTTGTATATTTTTTTGTGTTTGGCATTTTATATACCCCCATAGGATTTTATGATTTGTGTTTTTTGAAATTTGAAAAAGTATAGCTTCGTTTTTTTCTCATTTTAAGTACTTAGAGAAAAATATTATTGGAGCTGGAATTTGCAAGAGTTTTAAAGTTACAGTAGAATTCCTTTTCCTCCAATGATATTTGTTAACATAAAAACCCCAAGCCGGAGTAATCCAAAGAGATGAAATTCATTGGATCACGTTTGCTTGGGGTTTTCCCTTGTTAGCATGTTTGATTTTATTGTGTTACTTTTTGATGGGGCGTAATGCGTTAATAGATATTTCCTTTACCCCTGCCTTCTTCGTAAAAACGCTAAATTGTCTCTTTAGATAATCTGGACGAAGGCCATTCCCATTTTTATGGGTAAAAATAAGGTTGTAAGTGTTTTTACTGTATTCCCCCATCTCACGGAATAATTGTTCCTGTTTGTCTTTGTGATTTTTCAATCTTTCTATAATAGAAGCAGACAAATCAACTACTCGTCTGTCGCTTCGTATTCCATGGATATAAAACTTGCTACCAATAAAACTAGTACTCTTATAAATTTTCATTTTACCAGTATTCAAGTCTACATCAGTCCAAGATAGAGCAGATAGCTCTCCTAGTCGTACTCCAGTATCAACTATAAGCTCAAAGACTAAGTCACAATCTTCCTCTTTAAATACTTTGAGAAATTGAGCAGTCTCTCTATAGCTCCAAATATTGATATCAGCTTTTGTTTGGTTATTCTTTCGAAAAGGACGAGTCCCAGTAGCAAGCTCATCACTAGGAGATAATTGATTAATAGTATTAATGAATTCCTTTGCATCCGTTGTGGTTTTAAAACTGCGTATTCTTTGAACTCTCTTCATTCCATTGCCATAATCTGCGACATATTGGATATGATATCTTTGCTTCGCGTTTTCATTTTTAATAGTCATAATAATTTCCTCACTTTATTGGATTATTTATTGAGTGATTTAACCGGTTAAGTCTGAAATATTATAGCCACGTTATTTTCTCGTTTTAACAGTTATTAAGAAATTTATTTTAAAATTTCTAACTACCAAAAATGGTATAATTTAGATTGTACTAATAGGAAGTATGTGTTAACCATTCAAGGTAATTAGCTATGATAAAATGGAACTAGATGAGTTTTATTAAATTGATAGATACTGTTCGTAAAAGGAGAGGCATGGGCATGGCAAGGGGAATTATCGATAATAAACAAACAGGCCGTGTGGGGGATGTGATAAAAGAACATATAACTGATGGCAGTAAGGTTTCCATTGCTGCAGCTCATTTTACTTTATATGCTTTCTCTGAATTAAAAAAAGAACTTGCTAACGTAGACGAGTTCCGTTTTGTCTTTACAGAGCCGGCATTCGTAAATAGTGACGGTCTTGTCCGTGAACCTATCGAAAAAAATGAGTCCTTACTTTATGGAGTCGAAGAGGAACAAAAATTTCGAAATGAATTATCTCAAAGCTATATTGCTAGAGAGCTAGCAAAATGGATAAAAAATAAAGCGCAATTTAAGTCTGTGACAAAGCAGAAGATACAAGGTGGCCTCTATCATGTGAAGAACCGAGATGTGAATCAGATTGGCCTTGTCGGTGGCGCTCCTTTTTCCAGTCCGGGGATTGGTTATAGCAATTCCTCAAATATGTACATTAATACGATTGTGGATCGTGAGGATGCTAATAACCAATTATTGAATAAGTTTGAGGCTATTTGTCAAAATGAAGTGATTCTTCAAGATGTGAAGCAAAACATCCTACAAAAATTAGAAACATTGTATAAGGAGAATTCTCCAGAGTTTATTTATTTCGTTACTCTCTACAATTTGTTTAGGGATTTCCTTGAGGGTACGCGTAATTTAGATGAACTGCAGGCCAAGACTGGTTTTGAGAATACGTTGATTTGGAATAAGCTCTATAACTTTCAAAAAGATGGTGTAGTAGGTGCAATCAATAAAATTGAAAATCATGGCGGTTGTATTATTGCAGACAGCGTAGGATTAGGGAAAACATTTGAAGCCCTTGCTGTCATAAAGTACTATGAATTGCGAAATCACCGGGTCCTTGTCTTAGCACCGAAAAAACTACGCGAAAACTGGTCGATTTATCGTCTGAATGACAAGCGTAACATCTTAGCGGAAGACCGTTTTTCATACGATCTATTAAATCATACCGATTTATCTCGTCCAGCTGGATACAGCGGCGATATAAACCTAGAGCATGTGAATTGGGGCAACTATGATTTGATTGTAATTGATGAGTCGCACAACTTCCGAAACAATGAGGCGCGAAATGATCGTATTACTCGTTACTCACGATTAATGAACGAGATTATCAAATCGGGTGTAAAGACGAAGGTACTTATGCTGTCAGCCACACCTGTAAATAATAAGTTAGATGATTTAAAGAACCAAATTGCCTTTATTACGGAAGGTAATGATGCTACTCTTGCTAACAGTGCAAACATTAAAAATATCTCACAAACGATTCGAATAGCCCAATCGCAGTTCAATCGCTGGAGTAAGCTTCAAGAAGCAGAACGTACAACGGAAAGTCTATTAGATATGTTAAGCTGGGATTATTTTACTCTGCTCGATTCTCTTACCATTGCACGTTCTCGAAAACATATTGAAAAATACTACAATATGAATGATATTGGTAAGTTTCCAAATCGGAAGAAGCCTTTGAATATTAAAGAAGCGATAGATAGCAAGAGTGAGTTTCCTGCATTGGAAGTGATTAATAATGACATCTTGCGATTGCGCTTAGCAGTCTACTCACCAATGCAATATATTCTTCCGCATATGAGAGCTAGTTATAGTGAAAAGTACGATACCAAGATACGAAATGGACAAGTATTTAGACAAACAGACCGTGAGAACAACTTGATTCACTTGATGAAGGCGAACCTATTAAAACGGCTTGAAAGCTCCGTTCATTCTTTTTCACTAACGCTAAGAAGCATTATTAATAATATCGATTCGTTCCTGCATAAAATAGACACCTACAATCCATCGTATGATTCCATCCACGATATTATGGATATTGACGTGGAGGATCCGGAATTGGAAGATGCGCTAATCGGGTCTAAGGTTAAAATCCTATTAAAAGATGTCGATTTGATTCGTTGGAAGCAGGATTTACAATACGATAAGGAAATATTAGTTCAGCTATTTATGCAAGCTGGAAGGGTAACACCTAATCGGGATAAAAAGCTATTAAGACTTCAAGAAGAAATAAAGTCGAAAGTCCTTAAACCTATGAATGGAGACAATAAAAAAATCTTAGTGTTTACAGCCTATGCGGATACTGCTCAATATTTATATGAGAATATTAGCAAATGGGCAAATGAGAAATTTCACCTTCATAGTGCGGTTGTAACCGGATCTGAAAATCCGAAAACGACACTAAAATTGAAAAAGGCCGATTTTAATTCAGTTTTGACGAACTTCTCTCCTATTTCCAAAGAAAGAGCAAAAGTCATGCCTAACATGACAGAAGAGATTGACATCTTAATAGCAACTGACTGTATCTCAGAGGGGCAAAATCTGCAGGACTGTGATTACTTAATTAATTACGATATCCACTGGAATCCTGTCCGAATTATTCAGCGTTTTGGGCGTATTGACCGCTTAGGAAGTAAGAATGAACATATTCAGTTGGTTAACTTCTGGCCATCGATGGAGCTAGATGAGTATATTAATCTCGTAGGTCGTGTGAAGGATCGGATGACGATTCTTGATATCAGCTCAACTGGGGAAGAAAACGTCATTTCAGATAGTAGTGAAATGAAGGATCTTGAATATCGAAGAAAACAGCTAGAGAAACTTCAGAATGAAATGATTGATTTAGAGGACATTTCCGGTAATATCTCACTGACTGATTTTACAATGGATGATTTTCGAATGGATTTGCTGAACTATATGAAAAAGAATGGAGAAGAAGTCAAGTCTGCCCCATTTGGTTTGTTCAGCATGACAACAAACAGGAATGACAAAATTGATGATGAAATACAACCGGGAGTCATCTTTTGTTTGAAACAGGTTAATCATTTTTCCGCAACAAATGAGAAAAACGCTCTTCACCCTTATTATTTGGTGTATGTGAAAGAGGATGGAGAAGTTCTCTATAACCATATGCACATCAAAAAGATTCTGGACTTATTCCGCGGGCTATGCCTTGGAAAGCGAGAAGCGGAAGAAGCACTTTATCAATTATTCTATCAAGAAACAAAGAATGCAAAACAAATGAGCGCTATTACAGAGTTATTAGAACAAGCAGCGAATGAAATAGTGGGTAAAATGGATGAACAATCCACATTAGATATATTTAGTTTAGGAAGTTTAGATAGCCTCATCACTAGCTCAAGTACAAGCCTTCAAGACTTTGAGGTCGTCTCTTTCCTTATCGTGAAATAAGAAGAGGTGTAGTTGATGGGAGCGAATAAGTTTTATCAGTACATTGGGATAGGTGGTTTTCTTTCCCCATTAAATAGAAAGCTAGATAAAAAGGTCTTTTATGAGCATGCAGATGTAAATAAAAAGGGAAAAGATGCTATTACGAAGTATATCCAAAGGATGGAGTTAGCGTATTTGCTGACTCCATCAACAGTGAATATACAGCCATTCAAAAATGATGAATACCACTTTGAAGGAATTATGTTTATTACCGTATTCCTACGTGATGAAATTACAGACAAAATCGTCAGCATCATTGAAGATGTCATTCACAGCGCATTGCCAAATCCTGCTGTTCTTATCTTTGACTGGGAAGATGAGATTCAAATAAGTACTAGCATGAAACGACTGAGCAAGAGTGATAAGACCAGTATTGTTCTCGGTGATATCCATCGTTCGGATTGGCTTACCTTGCAAGAGAACAACAATCACATCCAACAATTTTTCAAAGAAATTCACTTAACGAATGTCCGTTTTACTAATTTTTTTGATTTCTATCAAGATTATGATATAGCGGTAGAAGCCCTACAAAATTTAAAGATTACTGGTCAATTTCAGATTGCGGAAAGCCCGGAAGGATACAAAAAACAGCAGGATATGATTCGAGAAATCCAACAATTAGAGCAAGAAATAGCCAAAATAAGAGCAAAAATGAAGAAAGAAACACAGTTTAATAAAAAAGTAGAGTATAACTTGAAGATACAGAAACTTACCCAAGAAACAGCAACATTGAAAGAACAATTAGTAGAATAAGGAGAATGAGAAATGGAAAAGTTAGATGGAAAATCTCTTGACCTAACAAAAGAAAACATTCAAACATTGAAGCAGCTTTTTCCAGAAGTGTTAACCGAGGGAAAAATAGATTTTGAAAAGTTAAAGCTCGTACTAGGTGAAGAGGTTGAAACAAGTAAAGAAAAATACGAGTTTACTTGGCACGGTAAGACACAGGCGCTAAAACTTGCCCAAACACCTTCTACTGGTACACTGCGACCAGATAAGGAGTCTAGTAAGAATTGGAATACTACTGAGAACCTTTATATTGAAGGCGACAATTTAGAGGTATTAAAATTATTACAAAAATCTTACTTCGGAAAAATAAAGCTAATTTATATAGACCCACCTTACAATACTGGGAAGGATTTTGTTTATAAGGACACCTTTTCTGACAGTATTAAAAATTATAAGGAATTGACAGAACAAACTACAAAGAAGAATTTTGAGACAGGTGGTAGGTATCATACGAATTGGATGAATATGATTTATCCGAGGTTAAAGCTAGCTAGAAACCTATTATCAAATGATGGTGTAATTTTTATTAGTATTGATGATAATGAAGCTGATAGATTGAAAATTACTTGCGACGAAATATTTGGTTCAGACAACTTTATTGCAAGGGTAATCCATAAAAATAATTCTAATAAGAATCAGGCAAAGTTAATGGGTGTTACAACTGAATATATATTTTGTTATGCAAAAAATATAGCAGATTTAGATACTGAATGGAAAATTGAAAAGAAAGGGGCTGGAGATATTCACAGGGCTTTTCTATCATTAAAAGAACTTGGATTATCAATCGAGGAAATTGGAAAAGAAATAAAAGAAATGTATAAAAGACCTAAATATGCCCACCTTAGTAGATGGAATAAGGTTGATGAAAAGGGAGTTTTTAAAGATGCAGATTTATCAAGAGAGGGTGGACCAAAAGATTTCACCATAATTAATCCGAATACTGGTGAACCTTGTAAAATTCCAAAAAGAGGTTGGGGTAAATCTTATGAAGAACTATTAAGATTACAAAGCGAAGATTTAATATGGTACGGTGATTCAAATACTCCACCAGCTGTAAAAGATTATTTAATTGAAGGAGACTTATCAGTTCCAGATAACTTTTGGTATTTTGATAACTCAGTGGATACGAGATTTATTAAAGAACTTTTTGGAGAGTTAGTATTTGAAAATCCAAAACCAATAGATATGATTAAACAGATTATTAAAATGACTACTAAAGAAAATGATTTAATAGTTGATTTCTTTGGTGGTTCAGGAACAACTGCACAGGCTGTAATTGAGGTAAACAAAGAGGAAGGTAGTAGGAGAAAGTTTATATTGGTACAACTACCAGAATTAACAGATTTAAAATCACTAGCTTATAAATCAGGATTTATTAATATTTGCGAAATATCTAAAGAAAGAATCCGCCATGCGGGAAATAAGATTATTGACGGTAAAGGTGAGAACGACTTAGATATAGGTTTTAAGGTCTTTATTCTCGACTCTTCAAATATAAAATCATGGGACCCAAACCTAGAAAATTTAGAAAAAAATCTTTTTAATCTTCAAGAGAATATTAAAGAGGATCGTACACATAAAGACTTACTCTACGAAATTTTAATAAAAATAGGTTTACCGCTTACCACACCAATAGAAGAAGTAGAAGTCAACGGAAAAATTATCTATAATGTTGCCTTTAGTTCAGTCCTTATTTGCCTTGATAACAATATCGACTTAGAGTTGGTAAACGAAATAATCAAGTTAAAGCCGGAAGACTTTGATACGAAGGTTATTTTTAAAGAGTCTGGTTTCATTAATGATACAGTTAAAACAAATGCCATTCAGACGTTGAAGAAGAATGGAATCAATGATGTAAGGAGCGTGTAACGGATGAAATTGAAATTTCAATCTGACTTAAATTATCAACGCCAAGCCATTGATTCCATTACTAACATTTTTCGTGGGCAAGCGATTAAACAATCTAATTTCACGGTTTCATATGGTGAAGATGCAGGGATGATTCAGACAGATCTAGGGATAGGCAACCGTATGGATCTTACTCCCTATGAGATTCTAAAAAATGTGCAAGAGATTCAAATCAGCAATGGTTTGGCACGCAGTGAGTCTTTAGATGGCATGAATTTCACCGTGGAAATGGAAACTGGTACCGGAAAGACATATGTATATTTGAGAACCATTTATGAGTTGAATAAAAAATATGGTTTTACCAAGTTTGTGGTGGTTGTTCCTTCTGTTGCCATTCGTGAAGGTGTGTATAAGTCACTACAAATTACGGAACAGCATTTTAGAGAATTATATGATCGCCAACCTCTGGAATACTTTATTTATGATTCTGAGAAATTGGATAAAGTGCGGAGCTTTGCTACGGCAACAACGATTCAAGTGATGATTATCAATATAGATGCATTTAGAAAAAGCTTCGATGATCCTGATAAAGAGGACAAGGCCAATGTCATCCACCGGGCAAATGACCGGTTAAATGGCTATAAACCGATTGAATTTATTCAAGAAACAAGACCAATTGTCATCATTGATGAGCCGCAGAGTGTGGATACTACACCGAAGTCTAAAGAAGCAATTGCTTCTTTAAAGCCTTTATGTACTTTACGCTATTCGGCAACGCACGTGGATAAATATAATATGATTTATCGTTTAGATGCGGTGGATGCATATAACGAGAAACTTGTTAAGAAAATTGAAGTGATGTCAGTGAGATCAGAAGAATCGTTCAACCTACCTTACATCAAACTCATTGAAGTGAATGAACGAAAAGCGAAAATAGAGCTTGATGTGGAAACACGAGGAAAAGTAAAACGAACAACAAAGACCATAAAGTTTGGAGACGATTTGTTTGATCTCTCTGGTGAGCGGGAAATCTATCGAAACTATATTGTGGAGCAGATTGACTGGACTCCCGGAAATGAATCGGTTGAAATAAATGGTCATTATCTAAAAATTGGTGATGCTCTCGGTGATATTGATGATGATACCATCAAGCGATATCAAATCCGTAAAACGATTGAAGAACATTTGGATAAAGAGCTGCGATACAACCATCGTGGAATCAAAATTCTAAGTTTATTTTTCATCGATAAAGTAGCAAACTATCGCGACTATGATAAAGACGGAAACCCGACAAAGGGTAAGTATGCTCTAATGTTTGAAGAAGAGTATAAACAATTGATAGCAAAACCTAAATACAGAACCCTGTTTAAAGATGTCGATGTTGATACTGAAGTGGAAAAGGTGCATAATGGCTATTTTGCCCAAGATAAAAAAGGAAAGTTGAAAGATACAAAAGGAAATACTGCAGCAGATACAGATGTGTATAGTCTGATTATGAAGGAAAAAGAGCGGTTGTTGAGCTTAGAAGAGCCACTTCGTTTCATATTCTCCCACTCGGCATTACGAGAAGGTTGGGATAACCCAAATGTCTTTCAAATCTGTACCCTAAAAGATTCAGGTGGAACATATGTTAGCCGAAGACAAGAAATTGGTCGTGGATTGCGTTTAGCGGTAAACCAAGATGGTGAACGTGAAGCTGACTATAACGTCAATACTCTGACCGTTATGGCCAATGAATCCTATGAAGAGTTTGTAGCTAATTTACAGACAGAGATGGAAGAACAAACAGGTATCACCTTTGGTAAGATTGAAAGTCATATCTTTGCCAAGTTAGCTTATTTAGATGAGAATACAGAAGAACCTGTAGCAATGGGCTATGACTTATCGAAAAAGCTCTATGAAAACCTAAAAGAGCAAAATTATATTGATAAAAAGGATAAGGCAACAACAGAATTGAGAGAAGCACTAGAAAACTATGAATTTGCCATTCCAGAAGCATTTCAACCTTGGAAAGCGGCTGTTGTGAAACAATTAAAACATATCACTGACCGTCTTCCTATTAAGGATGGTAGTAAGAAGAAAAAGGTCAAGCTTAATAAAGCGATTATTAACAGCCAAGAATTTATTGAGTTATGGGACAAGATTAAGTACAAGACGGTTTTCTCCATTGATTTTGAAAGTGACCAATTGATTCGAAAGACCATCGACTCTATCAAAAAAATGAAAAAAATAGAGCAGGTTCGAATTATTAGCCGTAAAGATGGGATCGCAACAATGGATCGTTTATCAGGGGTTCAAGGATCTATGCTAAGCGAACGAGTAGAAGACTATGTTGCAATTCAGCATACTTTGCCGGATGTAATCACAGAGTTGCAGAATCGGACCAATTTAACTAGAAAAACAATTGTACAAATTCTAACTGGGAGCAAGCGTTTGGATGATTTTAAGAATAACCCGCAAAAGTTCATACAGGAAGTAACAAAAATTATTCAACGTGAGATGAAGCTGTTGCTTCGTGATGGAATTAAATACTATAAGATGAGCGATGACTCTTATTATGCGGTTGAATTATTTGAAAATGAAGAACTGCTTGCTTATCTGAATCAAAATGCGGTCTCAAGTCAAAAGTCACCATTTGATCATGTACTATATGACTCTGATATCGAAGAAAGCTTCGCCAAGCGCTTTGAAGATGACGAAAACGTAAAAGTCTATGTCAAGCTACCCAACTGGTTTAAGATTGAAACACCGGTAGGTAACTACAATCCTGACTGGGCGGCAGTTATCAATAAAGATGGCGAAGAAAAGCTTTACTTTGTTCTAGAAACTAAAGGTACAGATATTGAGGAATTCTTGCGCCCTGAAGAACAAGCAAAAATTCATTTTGCACGTAAGCATTTTGAAGCGATAAATGCTGATGTCTTATTTGAAGGGCCGGAGAATGATGTACAAGAGTTTATGTTGAGGGTTACAACTAGATAATATTAAGAAATCCCGTTCAGAATATCTGAGCGGGATTTATATTTAGCTTATAAAAGTGATTTCAAAATCTGTCTTACGTCTTCTGGGCCTTCCAGAACCATCCCGGCAAGGTCATTTACCCAAAATCTACATATTTCTAACTTATCGAGTCCGGAAGTTATCTTTTCAACCCGTTCTCTTATTCTAGGAATATAAGGATTGGCCATAATGTAAATTGGAGTCTTTTCTGTTGAAATGGACTGTTGAAACCGCATAATTTGTGTAACATGCTCGGATAAATGAATATCAAGTTGTGAACTTTCAAATACCATGTCAGTACCTTGATTCTTTTTTGCTTGGTTTCCTCTAGACTCAATAATCAATTCATACTCACCTTTAATGGCTCTGATATCTGCTTCTTGATCTCTACTAGCCCTTTTAACAAAAAATCCATGTTTTTGAAGACTTTTAGCAATAAGGTCATTTACTTCCGTAGATGTCAAGATGACTGGATCCCTTTTTGTTAAATGTGAATTTGCTGGCATTCCGTTCACGCCCTTAAAGTTAATTTATTCCAAGTTAAATATAACATTTCTTCACAATATCGAGTGATATTATTTGGATTAAGGGCTTTAAATATAGGTTTAGAAATTCGGTAACCTGTCAAGAATGTTAATAATTCTTTCGGTAACATGTTATGAACAGCATGCTGTTCTATTCATGTCACCGAAGAATCAGGTTTAAATATGCTTGATATCAAGGGTTTTAGTGGTGATATCCTTTCAAGAACTTAAAGGGGATTTGTTTTATTTCGGTAACTTGCCATATTGTTGTCTGATACATTCGGTAACATACCAAAGGGTTTGAAGCTCAAAAAAATACCTCCCGAAGAGAGCTGGGAGGTGCAGAAATTATTTCGATTCAACGGATTCCACATATTGATCGATTGCAGTAAATGGGGCTAAATTGTATTGAACATACAGTAGTTTACCTTTCGGAAAATCGACTTCGATTCTCTTAAACAGTGTTAAGAGCAAAGTTCTCATTTCTGCGCTCTGTAGTTTCGAAATCTTCATCAAAGCGAAGACATCATTTGATTGCAACCCATCTTCTAGTAAATCAATATGTTCAAGAAAAGAATTGGCTTTGAAAAGTTCTCTGGTTAATTTTGATTTGCTAACGGACAGAATGAAATCCCAATCAGTTGCTTGGCTGATTGCCTCTGGAGAGTGTGAAATAAATTCTTCCTTGATGTTGATTTCTTTTATTTTGCTTTTGACATTATCACGATAGTTTATGATTCTTTTCTTTCTTTTGCCTATTAATTTAGTGACGTTATCCTGTATTTGTGTGAGCGTGAAAGTACCATTTGGACGATACTTCATTTAGAATTACGTCATGAATGTCCGACATTTCCAGTTTGTTTTTACAAGAAGGGCATCTATACACAAGATACGATTTCTTGGCATTCTGTGGTGTCTCATTTTTTGTGATTAGAGCTTCTTTACACTGTTTACAGAAAAGAAGACCTCTTAAAAAGAAAATAGTGTTATTGTTCTTCCCATTTTGTATATGAAGATCAATCGTCTGATGAGCCATGTTCCACAAGGAAACGCTGATAATCGGATCATGATGATTAAAGATTAAATCATACTCACCACGCTGTCTTTTGCGGCTTGTATTGCGACTTGACCGTATGTTCCACGGAAGATGACCAAGATATTGATCATTATCTAAAATATAGTCGATGGTTCCGCTACTCCATGTTTTCCCTTCAGGCGAGGGAATGTTGGCTGCATTTAATAAATCAGCAATGGTTCTTTGACTATGCCCCCATGAGGATAGGTAGAAGATGAACAATACAATAGTTGCAGGACCTTCATCAATGATCTGCTCGCCTTTTTCTTTTCGTGACGGTTTTTCATTTTCATCGGCTGATAGCGAGTATCTTAGCTTATAGCCATATGGTGTAGGAGAACCGGGACGTTCCTGTTTTGAAAGAACTGTTTTTTGTGCATCCTTTGCACGTCGAGACAAAGTCACAGCATGATTAGCAGCTGTAGCAAAATTGACGACGGACAGTAAATCGTAAGGATCCCATTCCCCGCGATGCAATGTGGAGAAAAACTTTACCTGTGGTTTCTCTCTCTTAATTACATCATAAATAAACAAGGTAAAATCATAGAATTGGCGGGATAATCGCGATTCTTCATAAAAGAAAATGGCTTCTATATTTTGATCAGCGGATAAAGTTGCTTCCAATAGGTCATTCATCGCTTGGCGCTTTGTCACAACTTTATGGTATGCACTATTCGCTCCGTCCACAAAAACTTCAACAATGTTATAGCCTTCTTTCTCTGCTCGAAGCCGGATTTCTTCCGATTGGGTTTCAATCGACGCGTTAAGTAACTGATCTTTGTAAGAAACCCTTGCAATGCCAATCGCATCTTTTAGGAATTTTTTATTCACTGGCGACATGAGCTACCTCCTTCGTTTCATTAAAAAAATCACTAAAGTAGAAGTGAAAAAGAACATAATCATCCTGTACCTGAATGTTAGCGATGAGTAAATTAGCTAATTCAAGATAGTCTTTCTCATGAAGGTGCTTCAATCCATGATCAACTCGTTCAATGATAAGCCGTATCTCATCTTTCACCAGTTGCAGTGAAGCGACTTGGGTTTGTGTATTTGACAATTGTTCCCTAGCTTGCTCAATTCGTTCCTGTAGCCTTTTGGTCTGTTTCCAGTTATCTATAGGTTTAAAAAGACTGGCGAATTTAACGCAGAGGGATTCTAATTCAACAAACAACTCATCTGACTTTTTGTTTAGCTGCTTAATCTGGTTGTTAACAGCCTTCAATGTGATTTTTTCAATGGATTTGATAGATATTTGACTTAGAACCTCTTTCACAGATTCAATAATCTTTTCATTTAGTTCCGATGTGGAAATGGTGTTTTTCCGGTGTTTGGAACAACTGTATGTTCCCGATTCACCTATATATCCTTTTTTGAACTTTAATTCGTTATGACATTTACTACAAGTCGGTGTCATATGAGCAGCTTTTTGCGACAAGGTAATACCTTGCTGTAAACCTTGTTCAAATTCTGTTAGTTTTTCTTGTACGCGTTTGAACAAATCGAGTGAAATGATTGGCTCAACATTTGGAAGCTTATGATATAGTCCATCTGTTCCTTCAAAATGAGCAGCAAAGAAAGGCGTTCGTAAAATATCAATTACTCGGAATTCATTACGGTCCAGCAAACCACGATATTTCATTATTACCTCGAATATTTCTTCACGGCTTTCTACCTTTGAAAAATCAAGAAACAATTGTGCAAGTTCTTTACTGTTTTTTGGATCAGCATTATAGATACGCTGACTAGTACCATTTTCTTTGTTTACCTTCTGCTTGATATAGCCGATCAACGAAGCTGGATTTCTTTTGCGAGCATCAGACAATCGCGAAGATATTCTTTTCCCTTCGAATTGAGCAGATAAACCGTACCATGTTTCTAAAAACAAATCCTTAGAAAAGGGTGGGGCATCCGAAGCAGTAAAAATAACATCAACCTCATGTTCATAGAACTTCTTTACGATATAAATATATTCATAGACATTTCTAGCAAGGCGATCTCGTTCATAAACAATAACGCGTGCAATCATCCCACTTTCCATGAGCTTCAACATTCGTGTTAAGGCAGGACGATTATCCATTGGAAGTTTTGTTGCGGAAACGTCAAAATCAGTGAAAATTAGTTTTTCTTCTTCTGGAATATCACGCATGTATTCCGCGTTAGTTTCTTTTTGAAGTTTTAGATCTTGTCCTCCCGAACTCGTTCGTTTATATTCAGCAATTTTCTTCTTCAAGATATTACTCTTTATGCTTCTTAACATTTGTAACTTCCTTTCCGTTTTTATTGAGCTCATCCATTGAATCTTGTAGGAATAAACCAATCATGTGAGGATCAAGTGGTAAAGAATCAATCACTAGTTTCTCAATCAACCGATATAGTATGACTGCTGATTCCTCTGGCAATTCCTCTGAATAAGTAATACTCGTAATCTTAGGTTTAGACATAGTTAGCCCTCCTGTACATTTTTCACCATTATGGACAGAAGATGATCTTTTTATTCTTTGTTACTAGGTTTGTGATTCAAATCGACAATGGGTAACTCTAACTGCAAGGCAATTTTATTACCCGAAGAAGTTTGTTTTGACTTACGTGGAACAATAACTGGACGTGTAACACTGCCCGGTAAATTAAGCTCTTGTAGAATTTTGTGCATGTTGGATCCTCCTTTGAAGAGTTAGGAAACCTGAAATGACTTCCTTTGAAACTCCATATGATTCACATATTTGATAGATTTTATAAAGATATAGTTTGGTAGTTTGTACTTCACTAGTTTTTTGCTCTTTACTCATTGGCAATTCCTCTTTCTTTAAATTTTGAAAAGAAAAAACCGCAGAACATGATTATCTCCAGAATGGATAACATCAAGTAACTGCGGTTCTCGCTTGTTGGTTACTGTATTTAGTTGAATTGAATTTACCGGTAATATTCATTAATCATAATAACTTGTGATTTTGCGGATTTTAATAGATAACAATCATTTATTCGAATGAAATTTTTGGTAAAATATATAGAGAGTTGTCGGAATGTGATGAATAATGAAATTATCGTTAAAGAAGGTATGACAATGCGTGACCCAAGAAGGATTAAAAGAGTAGTATCATTGCTCCAGCAAATATGGGAGTATCAGCCAGACGTAAGGTTTAACTAACTTATCAGCAATTTGCAGAGCCTTTATTCGCAGCAACTTGATAATTACGGAAGACGTGAAGTATTTAAGAAAGAGTTGGAAGATTTAGAGAGAACTACATACTTGGACTTCTATCTAGAGGATGATAAGTGGGGAATTTTTAACTTCTTACCTTTCGAGTATTGAAGAAGCAATTGAACTGTTTGTTGAGGCTGGAATTGAGAGAAAGTAGCTGAATGGTCAATTTAAGGACAAACTGCGAGAATTTTTTGTGCAAGAGAGTAAATGGTTGACTGTTGAGGCGGTTGTTGGTGTGGTTAGGAATTTTCCGATAGAAGACAGGCGCGATATTTATAAAAGAATAGTTAAGGATAAATAAAAATTTTTATTGGACGAATTGAGTTAAAGTTAACTGTTTATTTCCATTAGGTTTTTAAAAATTGCTCATCGGTATAAGTCTATGGGTAACAATCAATACTTAGGGGTGGTAATATGATAAAAAAATTAAACATTTACGATTATGGTGTATATAAAGATTTTATCTGGGATAATGTGGTGGGAAATACGGAAGATACAACTTTTGGGCATAGAAATATTATATACGGCAAAAACTATTCAGGAAAAACAACTTTTTCAAGAATTTTTAGAAGCCTTGAGAATCGTAAACCTCATGAAGACTTTAAAGAAGGAAAGTTTATAATAACATTAGAAGATGGAACAGAGGTGTCAGATCAAGATATAGCTCAAGGGGTATTTAACATTAGAGTTTTTAACTCTGATTTTAAAAAAGAAAATTTGAGCTTTTTGTATAACGATGAAGGCGAAATTTTACCTTTTACAATACTTGGTGAACAAAATGTTGATATTGAAAAGAAAATTGATACAGAAAGGAGAAAAATTAAAGAAATTCAATTAAAACTTTATGGAACGAATAATGATGGTTTTGTTCATCAATTTAATACGGAAGATAAAAGAATTTCGTCAATGGACAAAGAGTTAGAGCAAAAAATAAGGGAAGCAGCAAGTAATATCAGAAATAATTCTTTATATTTTATTACTAACGAGAAAAAGAAGCAATATGACAAAAGAGATTTTCTTTCGGAAATACCTAGTGCATCAGCATTGGATATTCCTAATGAAGAAAGACTACGGAACGTACTTAAAGAAGAAATTAAGCCAGTGGTAAATCCGATTAAAAATTTGGATTTTATGGATTCCAATCTATTAGCTGAAGCTAATGCACTGTTAAGTCAAAATATTAAACCAAGCAAAATTATAGAACGATTAGCAAAAAATAGTTTATTACAGCAATGGGTAAGAGAAGGAATTGGTTTTCATGAGAAATCACATAACGAAGAATGTGCTTTTTGTGGGAGTCCAATTGATGAGCGAGTATGGGAAGATTTAGATAGTCATTTTACTACAGAAGTAGAGGAATTTTCCTTAAAAATTAATAGCTTAATAAAACAGATTGAAAATAAAAAAGAGCTAATAATAAATTACAAATTACCACTAAAAAATTTAGACTTTTACTCTGTTTTTCAGGAACAGTTCAATATACTTATTGAAGAATATGGAATTCTAATAAGCGAAAAAATAAAGCATTTAGAGACAACAATTGAGGTACTAGATGAGAGAAAACTTAACTTATTTAACCCTTTGAATAAAACTTTAAACGATAACGGCCTTGACGAGCGCATTGCTATCAATATATCGAATATTAATATGTTAGTAGAGCGCCATAACAATTTTACAAATGGTTTCTTAGTTGAACAAGAAAAAGCAAGAAATCAGTTAAGATTTAACGAGATTCATAAAGTATTAAAAATAATTAACTATGAAAAGCGAAAAAGAAAAATAGATGAAGAAAAGAAAAAGCTCCAGCAAATCGGTTTGCAAAAAGACACTTTGACTACAGAAGAAAAAGAGTCATTGACAAGAATTAAAAACCTAGAAGCAATGTTAAAAGACGAGCAAAATTCAGTTATAGAGATTAATAAGTATTTAAAAACGTTTCTTGGTCATCCAGAATTATATCTAGATTTAATTAGAGATACTGGACTAGAAAATAAATCAAAATTTGTGATAATGCGAAAACAGCAGCAGGCTAAAAATTTAAGTGAAGGAGAGCAAAGTTTAATTGCATTTTGTTACTTTTTAGCAACACTAAAGGATATTTCCAATATAGAAGATTACACTATTTTTATTGATGATCCTATCTGTAGCTTAGATAGTAATCATATTTTTTATGTTTATAGTTTAATAGATTCTGAAATTGCAAGTAAAAAATATAAGCAAGTTTTTGTTTCAACACATAATTTAGACTTTTTAAAATACTTACAAAAGATTACCAATCCGGAGAAAAATAAGCAGAGACTAAAGCTCTATAAGAATAAGTATTGGTTGATAGAAAAGTGTTTCAGTAAAGAACAGGAAATTGTTGGTATGTTTAAAAAAATGCCAAAGTACTTGGAAAAATACTCAACAGAATTTATATATCTATTTCATGAGATTTATCGAGTAGCAAATGAGGAACAATGCGATGAGAATTACCATGTATTTTACAATTTCCCTAACAATGCTCGTAAATTTATAGAAACCTATATGTTCTTTAAGTACCCAGATATTCAGATGGGTAATGATAGAAGAATTTTAACTTTCTTTGGTGGAAACATGGAGGTTCGTTCTTTTATTAACAGAATTAACAATGAATTTTCACATGGTGAAGAACAACCTGATAGATTATTTAAACCTATTAATATACCAGAATTTAAAGAAAACGCAAAAATAATACTAGAAGCCATTTCTACAAGGGATAGAGAGCAGTATGACGCTTTTCTAAATAGTATTGAAGCTTTACCACTAAGTACGGAACAAAATATAAGAGTATCATCTAATAACTAAATTCTAAGTGTGCTAACAAACGGTAAATTTCCACTAAAGATGTTACAGTCGAACGTGAGATGTTTAAGAGTTCTTTGACTCTAAATATAAAAGTTACAAAAGGAGTAGTTGATCTTGAAAATTGAAAAACCAGTTGAGTTTATTCATCATGTTCTTTCTACAATAATATTAGATGCTGTACAGTTCTTCCCCGAAAATAAGAAAAAAGTACATTCAGAAGCTCATGGTTTAATATTTGGTATAGAGAAAGAAAAAAGTATGGAATGCGATTATGCTTTCCCTGTAGGAAGTGTTCAAAATCGTACCAATGTATCTGTAAATCCAGATACTAAAGTGGATTTGGCTATAAAATCAGCAAAAGAATTATTTTCATCATCTAACTGTATTGGTACTTATCATAGTCATCCTTATGACGAACCATTTGATGGATGGGCAGATCCAAGCAACGGTGATTGTGGGTCAGCTGATTATCTAAAATTACCATATTTTTTAATTATTGCTATTGCGAGAAATGGAAAAAAAGATACTACATTATTACTTAAATATGATGAATGTAAAGGATATGAATTCTCGCACAATCCTAACGCAAACGGTCATGATGCACCGATGGCTGAGCCAATTGGAAAAAAAGTCAAGTTCATTTACGGGGAATTTAAAAGATACTCATTTACTATTCGTGCATATAAGAATACAGGTAGTGCATTAATGGATGTGGATTTAATATCATCAGAAGGAGAATTAATGATGATATTAAATGATAAAGGTTTATCAATAGATAGGATTTCAGTACAAGAAACAAGCAGTCTTCGAAAAATTGAATACGATTTAAGGAAGGAAAATAGAGAGCGAAGCCAAGGAAACTTGGAATACCATCTTTCTAAACTTAGCAATAAGTTTTAATTACTCCAAACTATTTTATGAATTGAATGGAAGATGACTACTACTCTATTGTACTTCGAAATAAATGAGGTTGTTTTATATAACTATCAAACATTATGAGTTTGGATTATAGTCCACGTAATAACACTTATACTTTACGAGATATCTTACTAAAGTAATTTTTGGGGGGACAATCATGCATTTAACAGTAAGAATGGCATGGCATGATAATAATTGGAACGGAAAAATCTGTAAAAATCCACAAGCTAATACATATTGTGTTGGTACTCACTCTTTGTTAGCTGATCGTATTGCAACAAATAGAGATGTAGATACTGAATCAAGTTATCAGGAAGAGGCTATTCAAAATATTCCTAGTGATTATACAGTCCCTTGTTACTGGTCTATAAATGCTTTTTCCAATAATACTTTTGATGTGAAGCATAAGCATGCTTTTCATGGGGTTAATCACACCATAAAAGAAACTGTTAAGCCATATTCAGTCTTTACTTGGCCTTTTAAATTATCATTTGTCCATAGCAAAGATAATAAAAATAAGTATGGTAACTATCCACCAGACCTAGCAAGGAGAATAGATGATTTTTTGCAAAAATTTGAACCGAAAAAGTCTATTATCTTCTTTTACGCTAACTACGACAATCCCGTTTCTGCAGATGATATGCAATATTTGTTGCTTGGTTGCTCAGTAATTGCTGAAAAACCTGTTCCAACACATTTTCCATTTACTGCTGAAGAGCTGACAGAATGGCGAGCAAAAAATGATAAAATGAAATACTTTCCAAGTATGAACTGGGCGCTTCAGTTCACACACCTTTTCGAAGAATATGGTGTTTTACTCCCTTACCAAGAATATTTACACCATGTAGAGAAGAATCCGCAAGACGAAGAAAAGTTAATTGACATGAAAGTAACGATAGATGAGCCAGCATTGATTTCTTCATTTAAATATGTAGCAATGGATATTGATGATGATAAATGTCTTTACTTACTTTATAAGCTGAGAAAATCACTGTTAAAGATCCAAGAACATGGATTTATAGCGGACTCAGAAAAGACAGCGAATCAGCTGAAAACAGTAGAAACTCTAATAAAGATGATTTGGGAAAAAAGAGGACTTTACCCATCTTTAAAATATATTCTAAATTATTTTGATATGAGTAAGGAAGTCATTAATAAAGTTGTCAAATGGGTAGAATCCAATAAAGGATTACAGAATCTATTAGAGTGTTTAGAACATGAAGAAGTACCTGAAGAATTAGAAGAATTTTACGATGATATATTGGATGTTTACGAACTAAAGTTATTTAAAAGGAACATTAATTTAATCAAAACTTTATCATTACTCCAATTAACAAAATATCAAATAAATAAAATATTAGACAATAGTACATATTCTTATCAAGGACTAGAAGGTAACCCGTATTTACTATATGAAAACTATAAACCTGATGAGACAAATCTTGACGAACCAGATTTACAGGATGAGCCTGTTGATATTTATAAAATTGATATTGGATTTATTCCGGATAAGAATTTTGTGAAACGAGACAGAAAACTGCAAAAAATAAATGTAGATAGTCCGGAAAGGCTGCGTGCTGTCATTATCCATCATTTAATAAGGATTGGCGAATCGATTGGAGATTGTTATGATAGTGACAACAATATAGTAGAAGCATTAAAGCAGTATCCACTTTTCTATAAAAATGATGTTAAGATAGATGAACAATCCATTTATTCATTTGACCAAGAATATAGAGGACATTTTATTGAACGTCTCTATGTTGAAAAAAATAATGATGCTAGATACTATTATTTGCTTGAAACAAAGAAAGCAGAGAATTTATTAAAAGCTGTATTTAATGACTTAACGAAAAGAACAAATTTCCAAGTGAATCTGAATTTTAAATCCTATATCGAGGAAAGTTTACAAAAATTAAAAGGTGTGAATTCAGAACTATTTAGAAATGAAAGAGAAAATCTTTATAATCATGTGTACAAAAAATCTTTATATTTATTAACTGGTAAAGCAGGGTCTGGAAAAACCCAAGAAACAACAAATATTATTTATACTCTAAATAATGTATTAGGAGAAGATACCGTTGTTCTTGCACCTACTGGGAAAGCTGCACTTAGATTGGAAGAAAACCTAATAAATGGATTTCCTAACTTAAATATTCGTCCTCAAACAATAGATAGGTTTATTTTTCAGAACCAATTTGGAAATATAATTATCAACAATGAATATCATCAAATTTTTGACATAAAAGAAGATAAAAAAGTAAAAATAGAAAATTTAATTATTGATGAATGTTCAATGATTGATTTATTTAAGTTAACTTTGTTATTTTCGATTATCCGTCTAGATAAAATAAAACGAATCATTATGGTAGGGGACCCTTATCAGTTACCCCCAATTGGATTTGGGAAACCATTCCGAGATTTTATTGATTATATCCAACAACATCCAAACTTAAAGCAGGAGCATTACATAAGATTACAAAGTAATTGTCGTATGGCAGCACAAGAAAAGAATGATCAGGTCAACAAGAGTCTAGAGTTGGCAGAAATCTTTACAACTAACGGTAAATTCTATGAAGAAATTCTAAATGAAGTGGACAATGATAATTATGATTCAGAAACACTTTCAATCAGAAATTGGAATACACAAGACGAGCTTCAACAATTGATTTATGAGAAAATGAACGAGGTTCTTGTTCAAGACAATCACTCTAATATAGAGGCATTAAATGTTGATTTTGGTCTCTATCCCGACACAGGTTATGTACCTCAGAATAACCCAAAGGCTGTTAAACTAGATAATTTTCAAGTCATTAGTCCATATCGTGCGGGACATTACGGCACGTTATCCATAAATAAGTTGATTCAGACTAACTGGCGTAAAGAAAATCCAACATATTGGCCTCCATCACCGTTTGTTAACGGGGATAAAATTATTCGTCTTAATAATTGGTATAAAAGAAGAGAATTAACTTTATCAAATGGTTCTATTGGGTTAATTACCTTCCATAAAGGTGGTTGGAAAAAGCTCTATCACTTTAACGAGTTGGATGACTCACTAAAATATGTCGATGATGAGGAAAACTTTGATCTTGCCTATGCTATATCTGTACACAAGTCTCAAGGAAGTGATTTTAATTACTTGTTTTTCATCTTACCTAAGAAATATGGTCTACTTTCAAAAGAACTTGTTTACACTGGTTTAACTAGAGCTAGAACAAAAATGTTTTTATTTGTACAAGATGATAAAGATGAAAGTTTATTACTAACCGCTAAAAATCGCTCAGCCATAGATGCTAGAAATACATCAATTTTTGTCACTCCTTTCGATAAGAGTAAGAGACTTCAACCAAAGTCTGGTGTGTATGTTAAATCTAAAGTCGAATATATTATATTTAAGGCGTTAGAGAAAAGTGGTCTATCATTTGAATATGAAGAGGTACTTGAGTTACCACACAAAAACTATAATATAAAGCCAGACTTTACAATCAAATTAGATAATGATACGACATACTACTGGGAACATCTTGGAATGTTAGATAACCCTACCTACTATAATAACTGGCAATCTCGTAAAAAAGACTACGATCAATTAGGGTTAAGTACCCAGCTAATTACAACTGATGACTTAGATGGTATTGATGAAGATAAATTACTCAAAGTAATTGACGATTTAAAAACAAATAATATAGTTAATTCAGCAAGCAAACTATCAAGTCATCATTATAGCCTAAAATAAAAATTGAACTTTTAGTTAAAAAGGTATAGAAAAAAGTGAAATTATATTAGGAGATATGAGTATGGAAGATACATTAATAATAAAAATCACAGATATAAGTAAGGGTGATACTTTAACTGATCGAGCCTGTGGCAATTGGGATATGACTCTTTCACGTGCTCAACAAAGCAAGCGAGCAATTGTTATTCGTCATGGTATTATATTGAATGTATATAAAATTAAAAGTGCTATGGAAACTGATGAACCTGCAAAAATTACTAAGGCAAATAATCGTGTTCGATTGCAGCTTGAAGAATGTAGCGATTTTTCATATTTAATTGGCAAAACCTATAAAACTGCAACGCAGAATCCTGTTACTAGTATATCCATCGATGATTTATTAAATAAGATACAGTAGTGGTACATTAACACAGGGTCATCTATAAAGGAAACATGAGGTATATAGGTAGGGATTTATTACGCAAAACGTAAAAGCGTATCTATATGATCGTCTTACGACCCAAAAATCATTTTACACAAATTTTACACAACCACATCAGAAACCCTTATAAAACAAGGGTTTCTAGCCCGTTTTATATCCCGACCGCCGGTATCTTTAGAAAGATTATGCTCGTCTCTTATTTATAATTACAAAATAAGACACCTTTCGCAGTGAGGTGTCTTATCTTGACATACAGATTGCACTAACAGTATTTAATTTATCCAATATAGGATAGATACATACTTTTACTCAGAAATCTTTATAAGCACTTCCTCCCGTATTCTTTTTATTTCATTGCCAAACCTGCGAACTTAAGAGGAATATGCTCTTTTAGCATCATGATCCTTACCTGTTCGATCCATGTAATTTAGGATAAGCTCTTCATAGTTGTCACTGTTCTTCAATTTAGTGAGGTCATTATACTCATGCTTGTATCGAAGCAATACCTTGTGTATGAACTTGATTCGTTGCTGTTCCATGAGAGGGTTAATTAGTTCATATATATTATTAGAATGGTGGATGTCCTGAAGGAGTCGCTCATATTCCTCCGCTTCATCTTCATTTAAATATATATAGGGGATGTTATAATATTTTCTTTCAGCAACAATTTCCTCAAATCTCTCAGGAGTGGTACCTGTAATTTCAAGAATTTCATCTTTTGAAAGGCCATGCTCAATTAGTTTCCTAACAGTCGTTTCTAAATTAATTACGTATTTATCCTTTTCATCTAATGCCACATTCATTTCCTCAAGAAGCTTTTCTTGTTTCTTCATAAGATAATGAATGTCTTCAAACTGTCTCTTTAGTTTATTTTTTATATGATGAATTGAAGACACTTTCTAAAGCCTCCAAGCATAAAGTATTTTTTAGTTTGATGATAGTAATAGTTGTAACCATAAATTTGCTAACATTTTGCTAACGCCATCCCATAAAAAACGGTAAATTCCCGTTAAAGATGTTACAGCAGGGATTGTCAAAAACCCTGATTTACCGCACTTCTTGCACTTAGATATTACAGACTCTCAGCTTACGGGCGGCATGATGTGATAGCTGCTCAACCCCTTGATATATAAGGATCCTTTAGTGATATGCTAACAAATTGCTACATAAAAAATATATAAATATAAAAGAGGCTTCTTATTAGTTGAATAAACTTTTAGGAAGCCTCTTTTTGGTTTTAGGATTTGCTACGCGATTGTATTACTACTAAATATTTTAGAGTAGAAGTCGTCAAGGTATAAGCTGAATTATATTTTGTTATCCACCTCTTCACACTTGTCTAGTAGTCACATAATTATTCTCATTAAAGATAACGTCATGTAACTGTAGCTTTCGCCAGTTTTATTACATTATTAAATTTAATTAACCAATTAATCGGAACCATAATATCTTTTTTCATTCTGCAAATTTTATAGATTAGACTAATTTATTTTTAGTTAATTTTTGGTAAAATATTAATAAGGTTGTCGAATTATAGAGATAAATAAAGAACGTTGTAAAAAGATATATTTATAGATATTTTCTGAAGATTAAATAAATAACAAAAGTAATAAGACTGGAGAAGTGTATTATGATAACAGTAACTCTACCAGCACATGAAAAGACTATTTATAAGAAACCAAGGAACAAGAATATTATTAAACAATTTATTTGTAATGGAAAAATAATCAAAGGAGAAATACTAACCACTAATAAAAAATATTTTTCATTAGAAAGTGAAGGTAACTTCTATTGTTTCACTACTGATAAAAAGTATTTAGATGATACTGTACCTTATATATTGCTTATAAATAAGATAAATCTATCCGAAGCGTTAATACAAAATATTGAAGTTATACAATGGTTAAAACATCCGAATGATGAAAGTGTCGATTCTAACGAAGAAATTTTAAAAAGTTGGCTGGGCGAATTCAATTTTAAAGAAGAGGTCTATGAAGAAGAAATTAAAGGACTAAGAAGGCCACAAATTGCTGCATTATATTCTATTCTTAGTCACCTGAAAGTCTCTAAGGATATTGCCACCGTTGTAATGCCAACCGGTACAGGCAAGACAGAAACCATGATGTCAACTATGATTGCAGCTCGATGTGAACGCTTATTGGTAACAGTACCAAGTGCTGCACTAAGAAGCCAAATCTCTGATAAGTTTATTACATTAGGTCTTTTAAAAGAGTTTGGGATAGTGGGGAATAACGCAAGATACCCCAAAGTTGGCATTATCTATGAAGGTTTTAGGGAAATAGAAGAACTAGAAGTATACCTTGATAATTGTAACGTTATTGTTACCACTATGCAGTTACTAACATCAATGAATCAAGAAATGAAAGAGTTATTTTCAAATAAGTGTACTAATGTGTTTATAGATGAGGCTCATCATGTTAAAGCAAGGACATGGGATTCTTTTCGGAAAGTCTTTGATAATGGTAAAGTAATTCAGTTTACAGCCACTCCATTTAGAAACGATGGTAAAAACTTAGATGGTAAAATAATATTTAATTTCCCCCTAAGTGAAGCACAAAAGGATGGGTACTTTACCAAAATCGAATTTATTCCTGTCAAAGAATATAATAGTCAAAAAGCGGATTTCTTGATTGCTGAAGAAGCTGTTAAAAGATTAGAAGCTGATATAAAAAAAGGATTACCGCATATTCTAATGGCTCGATGTGAAAATAAAAGAAGAGCTGAATCTGTGTTTCAAATATATACAAAATATAAACACTTAAACCCCGTAATTATATACTCAAATATCGAGAATGAAAAAATAATTCTTGAAGATATTAAACAAAAGAAACATAGGATTATAGTTTGTGTAGATATGTTAGGAGAAGGATTTGATTTACCTGAATTAAAGGTAGCGGCACTTCACGACATTAAAAAAAGCTTACCTATTACATTACAATTTACAGGGAGATTTACCAGAACTAAACATGATAGAAAACTAGGTTGTGCTTCATTTATTGCCAATATTGCGGACTTAAATGTATCTGGTGCGCTAGAAGATTTGTATAGTAGCGATGCTGATTGGAATGAACTGTTATCTAACTATAGTAATAACAGCATTGAAAATGAAGTGAATTACAAAGAATTCCTAGAAGGTTTTAATAATCTAAATTCATCCATCTTCTCTTTTCAAAACATTAAACCAAAATTAAGTACAGTAGTATATAAAAGTAAAATAAACAATTGGTACCCTAAATCTTTAAAAGGCCAGTTTTTAGAAAATCCTAATTTTGAATATGCCTTTTTCGATCTTAATGAAAGTGAAAATGTTGCTGTAATCGTTTATGCAAGAAGAAATAAATTAGACTGGCTAAGTGACAAAAATGCCTTCAACTTAACATGGAGTTTATTAATTCTCATTTGGGAACCTAGGCATAAGCTGCTTTTTATCAATAGCTCAGATAATGAAAGTTTATATAAAGACTTAGCTGAAATTGTAGTACCAGATCCAGTTTTAATTAATCAAATGGATGTTTTTAAAGCATTACATAATATTAAACGTATTAAGTTGCAAAATGTGGGATTAAAATTATTCCTTGGAAAAGATATACGATATCGAATGAGTGTAGGTAGTGATATTGGTGAAGCATTGCCATTAACTGAAAAACAACGTAGTCAGAAAGCGTATATAGTAGGTGCTGGCTATGAAAGTGGAAACCCCGTAAATATTGGCTGCTCTTACAAAGGGAGAATATGGACAAAGCTACAAGGCAATATAAAACACCTTAAAGATTGGTGTACTAATGTTGGGGAGAAATTAATTAATCCAAATATCGATGCAAACGAAATTCTAAAGGAATGCCTAGTTCCTACTATGATTTCTGAAATGCCAAAGATGGCCCCTATAAGTGTTGATTGGGATTATGAAATTTATAGGAACGCTGAAACTAAATGTGAGTTTAAATATGGCAAATCTTCTTCATTTAATTTGGGTGAAGTAGAGCTTTCAATTGAAAAATATAATACAGGGTCAGAAATAAATATAGCTTTGAAAACAGATATTCTTACGATTCCTATTCGATATACTGTTTTTGAAAGAACAGATTCAGATCCACCATATCCAGATTTTAAATTTGAAATTTTATCAGACGAAAAAGTTGAAGTGCATTATGGAACAACAAAATATTCTTTGGTTCAATTTTTAGAAACATATACACCTACTATTTGGTTTGCCGATGGTTCAGCACTAACTGGAAATGAATATGTCCAATTAAAACATGCAATAAATTTATATGACCGAGAGTTACTAATCCCTTATGATTGGTCAAATACTGATATTGCAAAAGAATCACAACAAGTTAAACCGAGACGTACTGATTCGATTCAGTATCAGTTTATTAAGAAACTTAAATCAGAAGGATATCATATTATTTATGATGATGATGGTAGTGGAGAAATAGCTGATGTTCTTACTATTCGGGAAGAGAATAACATCATAAAAATTCAAATGTACCACTTAAAGTATGCAAAAGCAGGAAAAGTTTCTAATGATATAGGTAATCTCTATGAGGTTTGTGGGCAAGCTCAAAAATCTACACATTGGAAGTATAAAGATGGGAAAGAATTTTTTAATCATCTTTTAAGAAGAAAAGTAAAACATCATAATAAATCTTCATGTAGTCGAATTGAGAAGGGTTCCGAAGAAGATTTAGAGATTTTAAAAGATAAAGCTAAAAAAAGAATGCCTATGACTTTTGAGATATTTATAGTCCAACCAAGTATTTCTAAGAGTAATGTTAGTGAAGATATTTTAAACTTACTGGGTGTTACTGAAAACTATATTAAAGAAACGACGGGTATTGACTTAAAGGTAATTTGTAGTAACTAAGTTCATTAACCAAAACCAATATAGTTTGCTGGAGTTTATTTTCTCCAACCAAAGGCATCATGGAACTACTGTTCTAGATGCCTTTTATAAAGTTGCTTTAAATAAGACCAGTCAAATTTTTATACGAATAGAGCAAAGGAGTAAGACCATTTATGCAAATTTTATTTATTTGGTTTCAAAAATATAAAGGACTTGAAAATTTTCAAACAAATATTGGTGGGAAGTATCATTTCTATTATGATAATAAAGATACACTAACTGTTAAAGATAATGATATTTATATTAATGATTTCTTTAAAAATAGTATTAAAAACGATAAAATCGATAATTTAAATATTTCTGCAATAGTTGGCGAGAATGGTTCAGGAAAATCTACTATTTTAGATTTTTTTGCTCAACTCATGCTAGACGAAAATGCAAGTGATTATATAATAATTTATTCTAAGTATGGAAAACTTTATAAAGATTTTAGATTTTCACATACTTTGTACATAGAAAATCAATCTAAAGATAACGTTAAGATTGCAACAAAAAACTTTTATGATTCAAGCCATATAACAATATTTTTTTCTAATGTATTTGATGTAAGGTATTTAAATAACAATTTTTCAAAAGACACTGAAGAATTTATAAATATATCTACTAATGCTTTATTAAGTAGGCATGAGAAAGTAACAGATTTTATGTATGAAGAATTAAAAAGGCAAATTTTCTTTGTTAACAATTATAATAAAAGGTTTAATATAAATCAGATAATCGAACTGCCAACAAAAATAAAGATTGAAAATATAGATGATAAAGAATTTGACGCTATATTGAACAAGTTTTTAAATCATGATGAGATTCCTTGATACTATGTCAAGATTGTAGACACAGAATTTCTACCGCGCTTTCGCTTGGTGGCCTTGCTCAAAAAGTTTAAAAATAACCCCTTTTTAAACTTTTTGAGCAAGGTGAAATTCAAGCTGCGGGTGGAGTATACATCTTCTCATATTCATTTGGTGTATGATAACCAAGTGTTGAATGGATTCTTTTTGAGTTATAGAAAAACTCAATATAC
>Ga0213822_1000243_pt1 | contig 48829 bp, 42 predicted proteins | sample MC6MC0908MG_FD_179872 | JGI IMG/M metagenome (GOLD analysis project Ga0213822, IMG submission 179872) | Enriched soil aggregate microbial communities from Iowa State University, Ames, United States - MC6-MC0908-MG | ecosystem: Environmental > Terrestrial > Soil > Unclassified | place: USA: Iowa... | reverse complement strand
AAGAATTATAGCACGTCAGGACAATTAGTTCTACCTATGGATATTGAAGTCCTCATCCCCGAACACCATCTCTGCCGAATTGTAGATTTAGCTGTTGAGAAAATGAATCCGAATCTACTTGCTTGCCTTCATCCAGGTGGCGGCCGACCACCTTATCATCCAAAAATGATGTTGAAAATTATTCTTTATGCTTATACGAAACGAATCTATTCTTCCCGCCAAATAGCCAGCCAGCTTACTGAAAATATTTACTTCATGTGGCTTTCAGGTAACCAAAAACCTGATTTTCGCACAATCAATCGCTTTCGTTCCAATCGCATGAAAGATTTGATTTATGAATCGTTTTTTTCAATTGTTGATTTACTATGTCAAGAAGGCTTTGTTAAGCTGGAAGATTACTTTTTTGATGGTACCAAAATAGAAGCCAACGCCAATAAATATACCTTTGTTTGGAGGAAATCTACGGAGAAATACGATCAAAAATTAGATGAGAAATTTCAACAGATTGTACAGATGATTGAAGAAGTAGCGAGAGAAGATGAGCAGGCGGAAAATGAACAAGACTTTCAGGAAAAACTCGAAGCTTCCCCTATAACCTCTGAAAAAATCGAAGAGACAGTAAAGAAGTTGGAGGAACGGGTAGAACAGGAACCCAAAAATAAAGTCCTAAAAAAAGCAAAAAACCAATTGGGGAAGGACCTTCCACCCCGAAAAGAAAAATACGAAGAACAAAAAGAAACCTTTGGAAATCGTAATAGTTTTTCAAAGACCGATAAAGATGCCACCTTTATGCGTATGAAAGATGATCACATGAAGAATGGCCAATTGAAACCTGGATACAATGTTCAAATCGGGACCGAAGGTCAATTTATTACTGGATTCAGTCTCCACCAACGTGCAGGAGACCCTGGCTGTTTAATCCCTCATTTAGATTTGTTAAAGAAATACAATCGTCCGCTGCCTAAAAATTTAATCGCAGATTCCGGTTATGGCAGTGAGGAAAATTATGCACAGTGTGAAGAAGAAGGAATTAAATCTTACATAAAGTACAATACCTTTGATGTAGAACAAACAAAGAAGTGGAAAGATCAAGTTGGACGACTGGAAAACATAACTTACGATGAAGAATTGGACGAGTGGATCTGCATAAATAATAAACGTCTCGTTTTCCAATATGAAAGCCGAAAAAAGACAGATAACGAATACATTTCTGTGAAGCGGACTTATCTTTGCGTTGACTGTCCAAACTGTCCATTTCAGAATGCTTGTGCAAAAGGAAAAGAAACCAAAAGCATAAAAGTGTCAATGGAAAACCAGAAACAACGAAAGGAAGTTCGGGAACTTCTTTCAACTGAAGAAGGAGAAACAAAATATAAACAGAGGAAAATTGACGTTGAACCAGTTTTTGGGCAAATCAAGCACAATCGTGGTTTCAACCGTTTTTCGCTACGAGGCCTATCCAAAAATACCACGGATTGGGGTCTTATTTGCATTGCCCATAATCTAATGAAATGGGATTCCGTTACCAAAAAACAAATGAAAATAGTGAAAGATTAAGCGGGAATACCCCTCTCGAAAGCCAGTTAATCTTCTATTGAGGCCAAAATTGGCCAAAAAACAAAAAACTGACTCAAAAGAGTCGTCATTCAACGACCTTTTGGGTCAGCCTCGTTTTATTTGCGGTGTAGTACTTTATTACTTGCTGCATACATATTCTTCTTGAATTTGTAAGAAAGACCTGTATACTTTTATTAGTAAAGTACTGCTGTATAGTACCTTTATCCTAATAGATTTGGGAAGTGATTATAAATTGTTTAGTGATTGTCCCGTTATGATTTTTTCACATAAAAAGTATGATGCGCTTACTGAATACGAAGTATATAATGGCTGTTACTTTGTCCCTTCCACAAGAGCGGTTAATGCTTTCATCTATCAAAATGAAATGATTATGGATATTAGCGGTTCAGGTATTTATCAAGATCAATTTATTTTAAAACCAAGTGACCTTTACCATGGTTTAAAAGACAACATGAATCGTACTGCTGATGAAATCGGGAAAGAGATCAGAGGTTCTCTCAGTTTTTATTTAATTAATAAAACAAAACAACAGGCCGAAATTGTTGTGGATCCTTTGGGCGGAGCTATTATTTTTTATTATCAGTCTGAATTCATTTCTGTTTTCTCAAATTCCATTAATAGCCTTATCCATGTTTTAAATAAAATTAATATCTATCCTAAAAAATCAATGGATTATTTAACTGAGCTAATTAGTACAGGAAATGGCGGATATTTTGAATCAAGTTATGAAGGAATACACGCATTAAAACCATTCCAATATATCAAAGGAAACAGCCACATGTATTCCATTCATGACTATTCATGGAAGTCTGAATTCTTCTCCACGGTAACCAATTACAATGAAGGAATTGAATTAGCTGTAGAAGAAATTAAAAATAATATCAACGCTGTGACAAATTATGAGGACAGTTCATATAAAATAGCCCATTTAACCGGCGGATTTGATTCACGGCTTGTTCTATCAAGTATCCTGCATTCAAATGCTTCGAGTCATTATCATTTCTTCTGTTCTGGTAACTCCAGTATGCCTGATCGATTTATTGCCGAAAAATTATCTTCAGAGTTTAATCTATTTATGACCGAATATAACGGGCAAACTCCACTAACAGCACCTTCTACGTTAGAGGAAGAATATTTATGGCAAATGCAATTTGCTGGGGGAATTATTTCAACTGCTCCAAAAGGCCAATATGAAAAAAATAAAAATATCATTTTGAGCGGTGGGTATGGTGAATGCTTTAGGTCTTTCTTTGGATCCCGCAATTCTAATTTCTCTAGAACAGATTTAGACACGTTAATGATTTCATTATGGGGAAATTTATTCTTTTCTAAAAACGAAGATGATGCATTGTTTTCCTCCAGTTTCAAGAAGAGGCTTTTAGAACAAATGAAAAATGTTCTGAATGAACCAATTGAATATGGTTTAAGAGAGGATTCACACCTAGATTATTTGTACACCAGAGTAAGAAATAGGTATTTTGTAGGGATTACCTCTCATAATTGGAGCGAATTTGGAGGAAGGTTTGATCCATTATATTCATTACATGCCATAAAGCTTGCTATGTCACTGCCACAAGATATGCGTTCTGCTAATATTGTTGGGATTGATCTTATGAATCGTTTATACGGTGATCTAACGGGATTACCATTTGAAAGAGAGATATTTAATGAACATTACGGAAAGTTTAGAGACGCTCCAAAATTAAGAGGATTTAGTAGTACAGAAAAACCTCTATTTGAATTAGAAGAGCTCGTTGTTCCACCTCAACAAGCTAGAGTCTTCTCAGCAACTTCTGAACAAAAAGAAAAAGCAAAGAAAATAAAAGCGGCATTATGGCAGGTTGTTGAATTAAATAGAGTTCAACAGAAACTAATCGAATATATATCTTCGATCCCTTCCCAAGAAGTATCTGCTGTCTTTAACAAAAAAATACTCAACAGGTTATTAAAAGGTGATTTAAATAGCCGCGTCCATATTAGAACTGTTTTTTCTATCTATTCTGTACTCCTTTGGTATTTTAACGATCATCAAGATGCCATAAAATGATATCAAAAAAGGCTGATTTGTAAAAATTAGCCTTTTTATATCCCTGTTACATCGTTACACGGATTTTATCGTTTTATATAACCCTTATATTTTGATATATCAGTACTGATTACTTTTGCAGGAACACCTGCAACCACACAATTGTCCGGAACATCTTTTATTACAACGGCATTTGCCCCTACCACTACGTTATTCCCAATTTTCCCGCCGATACACTTTGCACCAGGAGAAATAAATACATTATCACCGATAACTGGGTCTTCCCCTCGTGAACCAATTGTTACATTTTGGCCGATCACGCAGTTCTTTCCGATTTTTGCTTTAGTGTGAATCACAACTCCAATCCCGCCGTACCCAAATCTAGTCCCTTCTCCAATTTCTGCGGTAAACGGAATAACTGAATTGAAACGAAAATGAATAAAGCCTTTAATCATATTAGCCCCTTTTATTAAACCATTTAGGTAACAAAACCTTGATATCTGATAAAGCTGTATTAAACTTAATTCATACATGGTCTTCGTTACTAAATTATCCGGAACATATCCTGGTGTAAACGCATCCATTTGATCATCTAAATCTTTTGAATAATGATCGGCATAAACAATTTTAATATTTTCCTGCTTTTCAATAAAAGCAGAACTAACTATTTTTACTCCAAAAAATAATTGCCCCCACATTTCTTCATCATCATCAATAAAATACTGGACCGAATACTTTGTATCTAAAATGGCTTTCATAGCAGCTCCAATTCTCGAGACCCCATAAATAGCCACTTCTGGTTTTCGAAGGACGTTTCCCTTTTCACGAAAACCGTTAAACTTCCATTTATCGGTTGTTTCTGCAGTCGTATTTTGGTTCCTATCCTTAATATACACGCGTACGGAATATATCCCTTCTTCGTTTAAATTAAATACCGCTTTGGAACTTTTTGTATACGGCCTTTTTTCAAGAATTTCATGGTCCTTAAAAAGATAGAAAGCATATAAAAGCTTGTCATCACTAGCGATACACTCTACATTAAGTTGGAAGAAGTTCACTAACTGCATATGTATTTTCTTTATTTCTATAGACATCTTATCGCCACTTTCCTTAGTTTTCCCGATGTTCACGGAACTTTTAGTTACTTTTATATATACCAAATCATTTTCTTCATTATGAAATAAAAATAACCCCTAAATTGCTATACAGGGGATATTTTTATTTCATTTCTATTGTTAACGATCCATTTATCTTATTGTAAATTATTTGATTTTGCTCTGTTTGGACTAATCCAAAATTCCCTTGTTCATCTTTTAGAATCGCATACTCACTTAACTGACTAAATTCCGGTGCGTTTGTATCAACACCCTCCACAATAAGTGCAGTTGATATCCCGTTATTTATACGATAATAAATCTGTCTATTTCCAAACTCTAGTAACTTTTCATGGGAGTTTTGTTCACTTTCGTTGGTTAACCCACGCAAATCAGTTTTAATCTTTTCTTCTTTTTTATTGATATATGCTAAATAGAATTGATACGTTTCACTGAATACATCAGGGGTAATCGGCAAAATTTCATTCATTGCTAGCTTTTTCGTATCACTATGATCATCTAAAAAGCTAATATTCTTTTGATCTGTGTATCCTTCCGTTCCATCGTCTAATCGGATTTTATAAAGCTGGTCCATTTCTTCTAAAACCATTACCTTTTTCGAGAAATTCAAAGACATCATTAAATTTTTTTTTTCACTATCATTAAATAATTCCATTTGATTTTCTCGTACAAAACCTTCTTGATTGACCATGCGAACCTCTTTTTGAGCAGGTGTCTTCTTTGATGCTTGCTGAACGTCTGCATGTTTTTCTGTATTTTCTATCCCTTTAGATGCACTTGCTGCATGAGGAAAACCATCCTTAATCATCATGTATGCACTGATGACAATGGATAGAAATAATGCCGTTAGAATAACACTGTTCCCTTTTTTTTCGGGCTTTTTTTTCGCCTTCTCTGATCTTCTCTGAAGTTTTACAGGGCTGCCTACGTTGTCATTTTGACCAGTAGGTATTAATTGTTTGGCCATCATGTCACTTTTATATTTTTTCTGTTCTTCTTCACTAAGTTTATTATGCCAGGAAATATACTGCTTATATTGCCTTATTACTTGACCAATTCCTCCAAAACTTTCTACTTTGCCGTGATGTAGCCAAATAACCTTATCACAAAAGGATCGGACTTGCGTAATGGAATGACTGATAAAGAAAATCGTCTTTCCCTGTTTCTTAAACTCATCCATTTTCGCTAAACATTTTTCATAAAATGTTTCGTCTCCAACAGATAGGGCCTCATCAATAATCAGAATATCCGGGTTCGTATGAACAGATATTGCAAAACCTAATCTCGACCGCATTCCACTTGAGTAGTTTTTGACCGGCTGTCTAATAAAATCGCCAATATCCGCAAATTCAACGATTTTCGGAGTGATTTCTTTAATGGTCTCTTTCCTTAAACCGTGCATAAGGCATTTTAATTCTATATTTTCTAAACCTGTTAGGTTATTATTCAAGCCAACTGAAATTGCGATTAGCGATGTTTCACCATCAATCGTAATTTTTCCAGAAGTAGGTGGTAAAACCTGTGCTAATAAATTGGACAGCGTTGACTTACCCGAACCATTAACACCAATGATACCAATTGTTTCTCCTTCATACACTTCAAATGAGATATTGCGGAGTGCATAAAAGGTTTTATTCTTTTTCCTTTTAGAAGTAAATAGATCAAATAGCTTTTCAAACTTACCCTCGTAGAGAGTATACGTTTTTGTTACATTTTCAAACACAATTTTTGGCTTCATCTAATAAGCCTCCGATTAAATGTAATCTACAAATTTGTTACGAAATTTAATATGCATATAAGAGCCAAGGAATAGTACAAATAGTGTTATACTCCAAAAATAGGCAGTGTAGGTCAATTCTTCGAAGAACCATCCCCCGCCCAAAAATGTATGTCTAAATCCTTCTATTAAATAAAAGACTGGATTTAATTTCAATATATTGACATAGAGTGGTGGTAGATTATCCATTCTCCATACAATTGGCAATAGAAAAAAAACCATTCTCATACCTGATTGAACTAACAGCTGAAAATCTCTTATTATAATTGAAATAGTAGAAAATAATAGCGCCACTGCAAAAAGAAAGATATATAAGCACAGTAAATAATAGGGTAGCTGCAGTAAATATAATCCCGCATTTATTTTATTAACTGCTAGAATAATCACTAATATCAGCATCATACTAAAAAAATTAAAACTATTTGTTACAAGGTTAATCGTTGGTAAGATACTGACCGGAAATTTCATTTTTGAAACTAAGGTAATTCTAGAATAGATACTATTTGAACCTTGCAAAATGGAAGGTCCGACAAAAAACCATGGAATTAACCCCACTAAAAGCCAAACCAGAAAAGGAGTATCTCCTACCGGAGATCCCTTTCTGATTCCAAAGCCAAACACAAACCAATAAAGCGCCACTTGAAAAATAGGATTTAATATTTGCCATAACCATCCTAAGTAGTGTAATTGATATTGGCCTTTTATATCATAGATGGCTAGTCTAAAGATAAGGTGAACATTTTTTAATTGTTCATTTTTGACTTGTAAGACAAATCTCATACGCTAAGAGCTTCCTTCTTAGTTGCTTTGTATAAATTACCAAAATTCAGGTACTCAACATCTGTAGGAATCATTTTTACGACATTTCTCGTATCAAAGATTCTTTTATTTGCCATACCTTCAAGTTCTTCTGCTTTTAATTCTTTAAATTCATTGTGATCTGTTAAGACAACAATTAAATCAGATCCAGATACAGCCTCTTTTATATCATCAATTACAAAATCTGCAGTAACGTGTGGATCGTGGGCACGTACTTCGTATTTTCCCTCTGCTTCTAACATATGGAGAATTTCCATTGCTGGACTTTCACGAATATCATCAACGTTACCTTTATACGTTAATCCGAATAAGGTAACTGTTTTGCCACTTACATTTTCCATCAAAGTATTGATGTTTTCTACCACAAACTCTGGCATTGAAGTATTAATCGATCTTGATAGATTAATTAATTTAGCTTGTTCAGGTGCTTTTGCCACAATAAAATATGGGTCAACCGCTAAGCAATGGCCTCCAACTCCTGGTCCTGGTGTATGAAGATTTACACGTGGGTGCTTATTCGCCATTTCGATAACATCAAGCGCGTTAATTTCTAATTCGTTACATACTTTTGTTAATTCGTTTGCTAGGGCAATGTTTACATCACGGAACGTATTTTCCATTAATTTGGACATTTCAGCTGTTCTTACATTTGTTTTAATAATTTCACCTTTAACAAATGTGCTGTAAACTAGGGCACCTGCTTCTGTACATTCTGGAGTAACACCGCCGACAATTCGGTTGTTATAGATTAACTCATGAAGGATTTGTCCTGGTAGAACTCGCTCAGGACAATGTACTAGGAAGATATCCTTCCCTACAACAAATCCTGCTTCTTCTACGATTGGTTTTACATAATCATCCATACTTCTTGGCGCTATCGTAGATTCAACGATTAACACATTTCCCTTTTTCACAAATGGAAGAACTGATCTTACACCGCTCAATACGAAGTTTAAGTCACATGATTTATATAAATCATCATTGTTTGGTGTTGGGACTGAGATAATAAATGCATCTGCTTCTTCAGGTACTAGTGATGCTCGGAATGTCCCTTTTTCTAGTACTTTCTCCAATGCTTCCTGTAACCCAGGCTCTTCAATGTGAATATGACCGCCATTTAACGAAGCAATCACTTCTGGCTTAACGTCAACACCCACTACGTCTACATTATGTTTCGCAAACATGATTGAAGTTGGAAGACCAATATATCCTAGTCCAATAGTACAAAGTTTCATTCTGAACACCTTACCTTTTCTAATTTATGATAATTTTTGTTGTATTCTTTGCTGTCTGCCCGCCAAATTTATCTCTTACATACACTCTCACAAAATACTCTCCGCTCGAATCAACAGGGTATTCTAGCACTGAGTTTTTTGTATAAGAATATTTCTTAATAATTTCATTATCTTTATAAACATAATAAGCAAATGTAAGCCCTGCGCCACTTGTTACTGATTCGACTTTAATATTATTTCTATCATCAGACACGATTGATAACTTAATAATTTTCAGCAGTTCTTCTTGCGGCAGCACATCCGTTTTCCCATCTAGTGGAATGCCCAGGATTTGTTTCGCTTTGCCTAAGAGATAATAAGGGAAATAGGCTTTCAATTCATCATGGTTGACCCCGTCAGAAGTTTTTAAATCTACTTTATAACCCCTGTCTTTCAATACATTTACTAAAGGTAATACATGATTCATATAGTGATGATCTTTTTTCCCGACAAATATATGAATATTAGGCGAAATATCACAAGGCTGATTAAGGACATTTAACAAAAGACCATCCAAGTAATAACCATCTGATTCTTCTGAACCGCCCGCGATATATTCAGCAATGTTCGGGTGATTCGCTTGCTGTAATAAGAAAGATCCCAACTTACTTTGCGGTGCCCCTGCAATGACATGGCCAAAATAATACTTAATGCTATAATATAGCGCAGTAAATCCACCCTTTGACGACCCTAGTGCAGTAACATTTTCAGACATGATCTTATTCTGTCTCATGATATATTGAATGAGAGAAACCACAGAGGTCTCGATACTAAAGTCCCTGTTTTTCCCCAAATAATATGAACCCTGATCACCGAAGTCGTCGAGAATAAAGAGCTTATTCACCGGTAAATCTTTTAATGTATTCATATAGTTATATAAATAGCTATACTTTGCTCCAAGTGCAGAGAAAATGACAAATAATTGATCTTTATGGCTTTCAGATGTTGCAGGCTCAAAATGATATCGCAGGCTTCTAAATGAAGGAAATTCCTTTTCCATCGTAAATGGTGCTTGTTTTCGAACTGGTACATGGAAATCAGCTAATCTAAATTCTGTCGTACATTGAATGTCGTCGCCGCTTATATCTACTTCCAAAGTTGTCAGCATTTCCTTTGCTTCCATTTTCGGAAACTTCCATCCTAAAATGCTTGGCACTGTTTGTCCTTTCACAGTCCGAATTCTGATCGGTGCGGCGGTTGTGATTTCGATTTCCATTACTTTTTCATCATTTCGAAATAGCTCTACTATTCTATCACGCAGGTGAACCTTTATTTCGGGAGCTATGTGCCATAAAAGCTTGTATTCATGTTTGCTGTTGGATGTCACATAATCATTTACTACTACCGAATTACTTTTATGATTGTATTTTACATTACGTTGATGTTCTACACCATCAATGCGTTTATTGACACCTGTCACTTCACTGAAATCATTTGATGTATGATAGTCTTTGAAGTAAACTTTGTCATATTTGCCTTCTGTACGCGGCAATCCTTTACCATCAACGATTAAAGTGTTATGTGCAAAAGAAGAATACGCATATTTAGTATAAGGATCTTGATAATTATACCCATTTGGGCCAGCTTCCGTAATGATTTCACCGCCGGAAAAGATGGTTACGTTTAAATCATCACTATGCTTATGATAGTTTACATGATAGGCTGCAGAAAATAGAACATAAGTCGCGTTTTCCTTTTTACTCCAATCGTCTCGAAAAATCGCATATCCTGCTTCTGGAAAAATTTTTATATTCTCTTCTGGTAATTTGCCAGCTTTTCCTGCAGTAACAGCATATTGGTAGGTTTCACTATCATATAATTTTGCGTAGCTGCTGTTTTTTACAAACAAAGGCTCTGTATCACACATTGGAGGAAAAGTCCCATCTGGACGAATAATATGAGTGGAATACTCCTCTGTTTTGTTGAATAAGGCAACAAACTCTTGACTGATAGAGGGATCGATTTCCTCCAAAAAGGATACAAGCTTCTTTATATTAATGGATACGAGCATGTGATACGATGGTGAGTGTTCTTTGTGAACACCATCTTGTGTGTACACATCAAAGAAATAATCCTTTAATCTCTGAATTGCCAAGTTAATATATTTATGACAAACCTTGTTTTTTTCATCATCAAAATAAAAAGAATACAGTAAGAGAGCTGTGTCCTGAAACATTCCATGGTTCGTATTGGTGGAATGAAAATCATCATCAGCAAGCAAGGCAGCTGTCGCCCTCATTCTTACTTCAATTTTCTCTCTATCCATATCTGATATGACATTTCTAGCAACAATATAAAATCTCAAAAAATATTGTAAACGTAATGCAGTTGTTTCATCATGATAGGCCATTGTTTCTTTGTTCTTTTCAAAAGAATGTTTTTCCAGCCAGTCATTTATTAGTTCCAACCCTTTATTAATATATTTCATGTCGTTGGTTTCTTGAAAAGCATCCGTTAAACATCCTAAAAAAGTAAAGCCATGAATAAGTCTTTCAAAACTGCGCGATCGATTATCGTTCCAGTCAATCAATGTTGGGAACTTCACTACTCCGAAAGGAGGCAAAGTATATGCGTTTTGTTCGACAATGCTTTTTGCAGATAACAAATAGTCTCTATTTCTGCTTTTAGGTAATGTTTCAAGAATTGCATTTAGCCTTTCCAGGCTTAGATTTGAAGGAATAAATAGTTCCATCAACATCCCCCTCGAATAATCATTTTACTAGGATTAAAAATTAAATAAATGTAAAATAAATTCCAGTTAATAAGATGAGATACCCTCAATTAACTCCAGCCATTGTTTACCTATGACATCCACATCAAACAACTGCTGTACATATTTCTTAACTTCCTGTCGAGAGTTCAGCGAGGATTCCATTTTATTCATTTCCAGAATGTGATGTACCATACCATGAATGTCATCGTATAGGTAATCCTTTTGATAAATTGTATCGCTCCCATCCCACTTAAGAATCAGCGGTATAGAGCCAGAAGCCATTCCTTCGCTTGGAGCTAGATGGAAGCTTTCAAAGTCACTTGTAGAAAGAATGAACCCAATTTTTTGAAACCATTCATCTACATCTCCAAAACCGTCAAAAATAACGGCATCTTTCCAAGGGGCATTTTCTATTCGGCGAAATTGTGCCTCATAATACTCCCTTTCTTCATCTTTCCTCCATAACCACGGATACTCTTGCGGCATTTTTCCTTTTACAAATAACTTATACCGCTGATCATGTGCCCATAAGTTTTCTAACACATCTAAGGATAAGTCCAATCTCTTCCTCTTTGGAGCAATACCAATCATTCCAAGGTTAAAGTTGCTTCCATTCAATTTAGGCTTTTCCAGTTTAGCGGTATCTACCACATTATAGATCATTTTTGTTTTTTCTCGCGGGAGTTTAAAAACCCGATAGAACTCCTCATATACATATGGAGATATCGTTATAATGGCATCGATATTATCCATTTCAAATTGTCTCGGATAATTTGTATCCACCTCTTGTAAATGCATTCGAACAATAAGTTTTTGATGTGGTCGTTTGCGGGAGGAATACCAAACAGCATTCCCTAACCCCCACTCACAAATAATGACATCTGCCCAATCGAGGAATTCTTTGCTCTTTTTCTCGTCATGAACATTATGTCCATCCCACTCATCTAATCGTATATCGAATCGATTTGTTTCCTCTAAGAATTGAATGATTAATTTTGCAAACTTTAAATCATGTCCCGCAAAAACCATTTTCACTTTACTCATTTATATCAAGCCTCATATTTGAATTTGTTTTAGGATTTCAGAATCTAATGGTTGATTTTGCTTACCAGCAAAAGTATTTGATACATAATTAAATTTGTCACTACCGAACAGTTTTTTCCCAAACTTTAAATGGGATGAATAATCAGTCCCGTTTTCAAAGCGGTCTAACACATTCAAAAGGGACTCTTTCGAAAATACTTCTGCTTTCACAATGGTAGAAGCTGGATATAACATTGTAACAAACTCATACTCAGAATTAGCATTTACTTCAATAACTGATTGAGTTTTCTCATCAAAATGAAAATGTGTGCTTTTTCCAATAAAATCACTATCAGTGAATGTTGTACACAACATTAAATCTAGTAAGTAATTCTCAGCGTAGTAATCATTTTTATCAAAATAGGTAATGTATGGGGTATCAATCCATTCCAATATATTTTGGTAATTATGCATAAAACTTCTTACAAAGGTTTTAACGGTCTTTGTATTGTAGTTTTGAAATAAATCCAAATAGCCTTCAAAGGTATCAACTAACATATAAAGTTCTTTGTTCGCATATTTCTGACCATTAAATTGATTTAACACGTTATAAAATTCATCTTTCGAATTAATGAGAGCCAAAACTGTCACTTTAGGCTGCTGATAACTAATCGATATGCCGGCTTTTTCACAGATAAATTTCAACCTTTGCGTATAGGTGTGCTTGCTCAGGACTTCTCGAATACCAAGCATTGACTTCCGTCGATATTCTCTTTTGTCGTTAATCAAAACCTCAAATGCTCGATCAATTTCTTGCTCATTTTCCGAGATATATACCAAATCTCCAAAGATAGTTTCAATACCTTTGGCATAGGTACTTACAATAGGTGTTCCTGACGCTAATCCTTCAAAGACCCTTCTTGAAAACATGGTAGGTGAGTCTTTTACGGTATTAACATTGATCATTACATTATAGCCTTTGTATGCTTTATCGATTTCATAGTATCGAAGACTGCCCTTAATGTTTTTTTCAAATCGTTCTGGGAAGCGATGGTTTGGCATTAATCCTTTTAAATTCTTTTCATAATTCCGGTCATAAATATCAAGGCCATATTTAGCTGCATAGTCTAAAACACGGTCCATATCTTTGGCACGATCTTCATGCAGACGATAATAAGAACCAGCAAAGCAAGCCTTATTTTCACGCTCTTCGACAATTTTTATTGGATTATGAATCACTGGCTGCGCAGCAAAAGGCAATGAAAAGACCTGTTCGTGCCCTGCAAGTTCTTTGTATTTAGGAACCATATTTTCATCGGTTGTAAAGATATAGTCAAATTTAATGGCCGTTTTAATAAACCGGTTAAAATGCACTGGATCTTCTTTATTCCAAAAAACCGTTGGAATATTGTTGTCATTACACCATTTGATTAGGTTAAATAACGGCTTCATATTTTCTTCACCATAATAGCCTACACGTTTGTTCCAGCTTCCATTATTCCCAACCCATGCGGATTCCACCATTAGTAAATCAGGTTTATTACTCGCTAGTGTCTCCAGCCATTTTTCAGGCGTAAACTTAATTAACTCACATTCTTCCGCGTATGACGCTGTAGTAAATTCGTCAAATATGACAGCCATTTTTAACGTATTTAATGGTTTGGGTTTTACTAAGCTTAATTTATATGGTTCAGTACTATCTACGAATTCCATTTTGTCAGTGTCTTGTAACACCAGCATTTCTTTCACAACAAATTCTTCCAAATTAATTGTTCCTGTACCATTAACTCTAAAGGCAATACGGATATCCGTTGTTTCTGGTTGGAATCTAAGTGCACTCTCAGAATTCAGCTTTAACTGATATACTTCTCCCTTGTTATCACCGGCATATTCTACTACCACTGGGAGAAGCTGTACACCTTCACTCACTGTTGACTTTATATTAAATTCATAAATAGAATCTTTTTTAATCGGCAGCAAATTGGAAATAGGGGCAATAGCAAAGCTATTGTTTTTCTCCTTGTATGACACATAAATTCGTTTATCCGATCGTGCGTTAGACTCAATTGTTAATCCATTTTCTACTTTCATTAGTTTCACTAATTTATTTGCATGGAACCAATCTTCCTTATCCAACCCAACTATTAATTCGTTTGTAATTTCAATTTCTTTCTCATTCATATGAATGCGTACATTCTCAAATAATCCTGAACCATTCACTCTAATCATCATTTTAATTTCTGTAATCTCTTCACTAAAGCTGACAATGGATTCTTGATTAAAAGGAACCTGCTTTAAAGACATTCTTTTGCCATTTTTGTAGCTGTAGATAAAAAGATCTAAACCTACATTTCCCATTAGATTAGCCGAAGGATAGATTTCATAGTAGTGTCTAGGTTTAGGTACGAAAGCCGTTTCTTTTGGCGGACTATTTAGATCCCCATCATTCAAATATGGTAAATATCTAAACTGTTTAGCAGTCAGCTTGGATTCAAAACAACCGGAATCCGCATGTACTAAGATTTTGTTATCCTGAAATAAACCATACATATTAGATTTATCCATATTAAAAACATAATCAAACTTTGGAAAACTTGATGTATCAGCGTTCATTCTATTAATAAGCCAATAGCCTTCTCCTGAAATGGCAACAGTGGAAAGCTTCAAAGTTCCAGTCCCCTGGACTCTAATCGCGAGCCTGATATTTTTCGCTTCCGGATCAGGATTAATTAATCTCTTATGATTGAGATCTACTTGCTGTGTGTCTATTTTTTCATTGTTTTTATTGTAAATGACTAAAAATAGCTTAACATCAAGCTGGACATCCTTTTGCCCTTCAAAGAGAACCTGGAATTTTTGGTTTTTACTTATCGTTATAGGATTTTGGGGAGTGCCGGGAAAATTAATATTTGCCTCTTTGTATGGTAAATAGATATGTTTTCCCTTTTCTAAATTGATATAAAAAGTAGAACTGATGCTATCAAAAGATACATTTTTTTGATTCGGCATATACCAGTTTGTATTTTCAATTCGTGAAAATGAGCTTTTTTTAGCAGGAGCCTGCCCCCAAACGGAGATGTCTTCAATTTGAATTGAATCGATCTTAAATGCACCGGATCCAACGACTTTTACTGCCAAGCGGATTCCATCGAATTCATTGGATGTTGTTATAGCCTTCACTTGATTATAGGGAATTACCTGATCCTCAACGCGATTTCCGTTCTGATAAAAGATAGCAAATAATGAAATCGTTACGCCTTTGTCCTTTTGCCCCTTAATAGAAAAGTGATATGTTTCACCTGGTTGTAAATTTAAATCGTTCGCTTCCGGGCTTATTGAGAACTTTGTATTTTGTTCTTTAAACGAAAAATATACATGCTTACCATCTTTTAGTTCTGAATAAAAAGTGTTCGTTACCTGGTCGAATGTAATAGGAGCATCCGTTTGTTTATACCAACCTGTACTCCCGATTTCTTCAACTGCTTTTCTTTCTAACTGTGTAATCTGTCCTTGATTCAACCATTTTCTCGTTCTATTTATTTGTTCAAGCTTTTTACTAATACTACTTTTCATTGATGCTTTACTCCTTTTACATTCGATTTATTTTCTAATGTTCTTTCGGATTTTCCAGTACTTAACTGTTAATTTCCCCAGAACCGAATTTCTAATGGAGTTATATCGTTTTTCTAATGCATTGTATTTTTTTTGGAGTTTTTCATAATCGTGTAATTCTGATTCACGCATATCCAGTTGTAATTTTAGTTCTTTTTTCAGTAACTCAATTTCACTTTTCAGCTTTTGACTTTCACTCTCTAATAATTGAGTTTCTTGGGTATTCCTTATGCTATCAACCACTATAAAGTCCTCCCTTCATTTTTTCCAATATTGCTTGATATATGTTAAGTTGGAAGGTCAGTCCGATCATTTACTGACCTTATCTGTTTTTTATGAATAGTGTTCAACATTGAACAGACTTTTAATTGACTGTCTCCGAGACATTGTTTGCCGACGAATTATACACTGCTGATAATGAATTATGATAAATACTTAAGAAAATATCTTTTTCATTTTCCCAGTTGTACTTTTGGCTTGCAGTATAGGAGTTTGCTTGCATCTCTTGGTGTTTACTCTGGTTATTTAACAGCCAATTTACTCCTTCCGCTATTGAAACCAGATCATGAGAGTCAACAAGTACTCCTGTGCTGTCATCTTCTACTACTCTTTTAATTTCCGGAAAGCTACAGGCCACAACCGGAACCCCAGCCATCATATATTCAAATAATTTATTTGATGATGCGGAGTAGTGGTTAAAACATACATTGTTTAATACCTGAAAACCTAAATATGCATTCCTTGTATACTTTGGCAGCTCCTCAAGCGGTACCTTAGGGAGAAATTTCACTTTGTCTTGAAGTTTCATTTCTTGAACCATATTTTGTAGTTCTTTTTTTATTTTGCCATCACCAATGAGTACCAATGTACCTTCATTAAAGAGTGGTGCTGCTTTAATTAATTTATCTAATCCCCGGCCAGTTTGAATACCGCCTTGATAAAGCAGAATTTTTTCCTCTTTAGATATCCCTAAAATTTCATGCAAATCAACTTTTTCTTTATTATTATTGGTTTGTTTGAAAGGATAATTATGAACCACATGTGGATAGAATCCATATAATTTTTCGTTATATGATGCTCTCGTATGGTTTTCAACAATCATATCATCAATCTTTTTGATTAAGAAACCTTCTAATTTCCCATAAACCGGACTTTGATATCCAGTACGACTCGTTTGAACTTCATGGGAATCGTAAATCAGTTTTTTACGTTTCAAGCGCCATTTGGAGCAAATATAACCTTGTGGAAGTGTATTTAAATCATTCGAATGGTATATATCGTAGTTCTTTTGATATCCCTTTAAGATCATCCTAAGAATAAGACTTCCTCTAACCCAAACGACATTTAGTTTCGTCTTTAACATCATCACCGTTAATACAGTTAGAATAGAAAATAAAATAGGTGCGGTATAAATCAAAAATCCCCATACACACATTAAAAAGGCTCCGAACAATTTATGTTGCAAGGAGTATCTGTAAATTTTTTGAATCCATTCTAATAGAACTGGATATCTTCTTAGTCTAAATACCTTAAAATTTTCGTTTCTTTGTTCAAATCTTGGAAGTGATGTATCCTTAGGATCACGGATACACAATAAATCGACTTCATATCCAATCTCAGATAGTGCTGTACATTCCCGCAATACCCTAGCATCGTTTGTGAAGTGATTCCATACGAACATGCACACTTTTTTCGACATCTTTTGTATCCTTCCTTTGCTGAGGTAACGTGGATTCATTCATGTATTCTATCAAACTAGTAATATTGGTTTCCCAATTGAAATGATGAAGAATAAGCCGCTGTGCTTTTCGAGACATTTTGTTTCTTGCCAGATTGTCATCTAACAGCTTGATAATTTGTGCCATTATTTGTTGGGGATTGCTGTCATGCAGGGCTATTCCTACACCTTCACTATTAATTAAATCTTTGGCATATCCATCGACAACACCAACGATTGGAACACCACAGGTCATATAATCAATAATTTTGCCAGGCAATACCGTTTTAAACACATCTTTATCTTTTAAGGTAACTAAACTCAAATCATGTTCGGCGATTATTTTAAAGCATTGTTTTTTGGTCACAGGTTTAATAAACGTGACATTCTTATATGTTTTTATTGAATCAACAAGCTTTTTTCTATTTACACCATAACCAATGATTGTTAACTGAATGTTTTGCTCAGCTAAAAGGGGTACAAGTTGATGAATGATTTCCGTATTTTGCGCAAGTCCAAGATTACCAGCATAAATTAATTTTCTCGATTTCTTTTTCCCTTTATTGATTGGTGCCAATTCTTCCTTTACAACACCATTAGGAATGAACAAAATTTTGGATTCTGGGATTCCTGCTTTCATTTGAATGTACTCTTTAAATCCCATACTATTGATGACGATTTTGTCGGATTTTTTATATAAAATCTTTTCTAGAGCACCAAAAAACATTAGAACAAAGGCATTGTCAAATACACCTACACCCTTTAACGATTCAGGCCACAAATCCCTTATATCTAAAATAAATTTTGTTTTATATCTATATTTTGCAAAAAGACCGACAAAGCCAGTAAAAAGTGGTGGTGACGTAACAAAAATATAATCATACTTCTGTTTATCTTTAAGAATGAGGAATATAAACTTGAACGCTATTTCTAAATAATAAAATAAGCGATTCAATATATGATTTGAATATTTTCTGCTGCTAATTCCAATTCTAATAATGTTATCATTGCCGCGATTCAGTGATTCTTCATCCCAAAATTCTCCATTTTGATAAATCTTCTTATTTGGGTAAGAGGGTTCCGTTGTGAGAACCGTTACGTCAAAATTATTTTTCCCCAATAACATATATAGGTGTTTAATGCGATTGGCATGACTCCCTATTGCCGGGTAAAAATGCTGCGAAATAATTAATACGCGTTTCACTTCGTTTGCCCCTTTTTTGTTCCTATTTAGTTGCCATGCCTTTTTCATTTTCCTCTTTCAAATGGAAGGATATGTTTTCTTAAATAAGGAGTCAATTTCATAATAGGTTTTTATTACCTGATGCTTGCAGAATAATTGGCATCCATTTTTTAAAAAAGTTCTTCTACTTTTTCTATAATTTCTACTTTGCGATTATCCTAATGATTATTTAGATGAGGAGTGGCAATGATGGTATGAATCCCTTCTCTCACAGATTCCTTTGCCATTGTTATGCTATCTTCTACATTCTTCGCACCATCGTCGATCCCGTGCAATATGTAACAATGAATATCAATCATTCGATTCACTCCCCTTCCAGTTAACTGTCACTACTATAAAATTTTATCAGTTTAGTACCATTTAACCAAGCGGAAAATAGCGAATAATGTTGAATTCTATTATTTTGTTCTATAATAATAGTAATAATTCGTATCTTGGATCCTTTTATGGTTTACAATCACACCAAGTAATTTACTTTGAGCAGAATCAAGCAGTTCTTTCGCCTTGATCATCTGTTCTTTCTCCGTTTTTTCACTATACACAACTAGGTCTGTACCCTCAACAACGGTTTGCTAAGATTTGTGCATCAGTCACCGCTAGTAATGGTGGAGTATAAAAAAAAATGATATCGAATAGATTTTCTGATGTTTGGAAGATTTACTCCATTGATTTTGAGCTTAGCAATTCAAAAAGGTTCGGTGGAATCGGACCGCTCGTTAACACAAATAAATTATCGACACTCGTTTCAGAAATGGCTTCTTCTAATGGTATTTGTTTTGTTAAAACACTGGTTAGTAAACTTTAAGTCTTTTTTATCTAATTCAAGTATTGTTGGGCTTTTTATAATGACATTGTAGATGTTTATTAATTGAAGGTTTGTTTGTACTTCATTATATTGGTAGGCTGACTGTTCATTTTTTGATTAATTGTCTAGCAATTGTGTTGATGTTTGATAGATCAGTGTTAAAAAAAGTAACTAACTACACCACTGATTAATACAGCTATGAATGTTATGCTCAATATTAAACGTAATCATTTATGGAGTGTCGCCAGTAATTCTTTTAAACTTACTGTTTCTTCCATATACTTCCTAATTTATCCAAAATAGACACAAAAGGTATTTTACCATAAAAATCGAATAATTCTCGCCATATTAGACATATTTTCCCAGTTTTTTCTTTTTCTTAAATATTTTACACCTTTTTGTTAGTTTTTTTAGATTAATGTGATATTGGAATTAATTCTCAAATGGTTCTCTGCTATAACTAGATTTGCACAACTATTTGGGGGTATCATATATAATGGAGAATTTTCTTACGATCTTATTAGGGCTTGCTTGTGCATCCGTTCTCTTCTTCGGTCATTCCTACTGGAATGAAAGAATCAAAGCCGCGCCACAGAAAACGTCCAGCCTGTCAGACAAACATCAAAAGACTTCAACACAAACTGTTGAGAACAAATCTCCTGATGAGGACGTCATTGCTTATACTAGAAATTGGCCTGCATCAGCTGTGGATCGCTTTAAGCAAACACTATACGAAAAGAAACTTTTTAAAGTACTCTTTGTCGGCTCTCCTGACATCGGCTCTAATAGTGCCGGTACTTACCCGACTGTAAAAGAGAAACTGCTTGAAGCATTTGGGGAGAACAACATCCAGGTTGACCTTAAAACCTTTAAATCCACTTCTACCCAATTAGTGAATTCAAATAAACAAGACGAAATTGCTGCCGAAGAGGCAGATTTACTTGAGCCTTTTATCCTGCAGAATAACGGTTTAGTATTAATTGATCAGACATTAAGTGATATCTCGAAAATCATCGACGATATTAAATCAAAAAAGCCAGAGACCACCTTTATGCTTCAGCCATCCTATCCGCTATATAAAGCAAAGATTTATCCTAATCAGGTAGCTGAGCTGAGCAGAACCAAATTACCTATCTGGATCACTGGTCTGCTTGGCCAGATGCCAACACGGAAGAGATTAAAAAATACCTTCAACCGGACCAAAGTGCTCCTAATGACAAAGGGAATCAAGTATGGAGTGACTTTATCCTACAGTTTTTAATTAGCAAGTAAATGCTTTATTTTCCACAAATACATATGAGAATAACAAAAACCTATACTTATCATTATTTACAGCGTTCTAATCTCGCCAAATTAATTTTTAACGAGCTAATATAGTTCTCCTTGTCAATCTGGTCGTAACACTGCACATAAAAAGGCTGCCTTTAAAAGTCAGCCTTTTTGAGTATTTTTACTAGGGGAAATTAATTAATGCAACACTAAGTGACTATTTTGTAAGAAATTAGAAGATAAAAGTAATATTTGGTATATTTTTACAAACAAAAAAAGAGGTTGAAACACCTCATTGTCCAAGCCTACTCTCCCAATAACCGATGCACCTGATGAATCTGTAATTTGGAAATATGGGCGATGCTTTCTGTCGTGCCAAAATAAGCAAGATAGGTTTCGCCAAACGATTCAATCTTAACAATTTTCCTTAGGTTCACCAGGTACGAGCGATGGGTTCGATAAAAGGTTGGTGGTAAACGCTTCTCAATCTCTTGTAGCGATTCGATCGTCTCGACCGTATCATCCACCGTATGGATCAGCGACTTTCTGCCTTCCTTTTCCACATAAAGGATATCGTCCATGGCAATATAAAGAAACGTTTGATTGGACTTAATCGCTAGTTTACTTGCCATATACTGCTTTTCTTCCATTCTTTTTTGCAATTGCAGTCCTAATTTGGCCTTTTCTAACGCGATAAAGAAACGCGTTCTTTCAATAGGCTTCACTAGATAATCCACCGCCGCCAGATTAAAGGCCTCCACAGCAAATTCATTATAACCGGTGGTAAAAATGACCTGCGCAAAGGGATGCAATTGTTTACACACCTTGGCAGCCTCGACTCCATTGACGATGGGCATATTGATATCGACCAGGATAATTTCCGGCTTCTCCTTCATCACCAGCTGAATCAGCTCTTCTCCATTCGACACTTCCCCCGCTATCTGATAATCAGGGAGCAGTTTTATATAATGTGACAGAAGTGATTTCGAAGAACAATCATCATCCGCTATTATTACGTTCAACTTCTTCATGGGACCACTCGCTTTGATTATTCATTTGAACCATCTTGATTCTACCATTTTTCACATCACAAAATATATGAGGAAAGTCATGGGTGTCATCGTGGCGAATGAACCTGGCAAAACTGGGAATCTGTCGGTTTTTTTGGCATACCTAACAAGTAGCCTTGAATAAGCGGAACGCGAATGGCCTTTGCGGCTGCGAAGTCTGCTTCCTTTTCAACCCCCTCTAAAATCACGCCCATCTTGTCCTTGGCGTAGTGAAGCAATAATGAAATCATTTCCTGTTTGTTCGTCGATGACGATAGTCCATCGGCAAAGTAGCGGTCCAACTTGATGTAATCAGGAGCAAATTCAATGATCTTCTGTAATCCTGCCGCCCCTTTGCCAATATCATCAAGGGCGATGGCAATGCCATATTCCCTTAATAGCGCCATTCTTTCCTTCATCTCCGGCATATCCCAACAGGCTTCTTCCTGTTTCGTTTCATTTACTTCAAACACAACACTGCCGTGAAGCCCTGGAACGCTTGTCACTAACTGGTCAAGGAATAGTGGAAATTGAGGATGAATGAGGGTAGACGGATAAATATTGACAAACAGCAATTGACCTGCCAATTGTTCAAATGGAAAATGAATGATCGCTTCAGCAATGGACCTTGTATCCAGCTCGTACAACGTCCCTTCTGTTCTTGCTAACGCAAAGGCTGCTTCAATATTCCCTTCGAATCTGCCCTCAGGAAACCGTATAAGGGCTTCATGGCCAAATATACTTACGTTCGTGACATTCCACATCGATTGATAGACATGTTCAATTTTTTGCATTTGAATAGGACTGATATAGCTTACTCTCATACTCAACCCGCCATTTCTTCTTTCTTTTTTTCAAAGGCTTTGTTAAAGGTCATTGTTGATTTTGGCAGCTATGTTGATTGGTCGCGGATAAAGCGAGACTCCTGCGAGTGTACGGGGCTGGGCAGCCCCCGCTTATCTCTAGCACCGAGAAGGCTCCCCTGGACCGTCCGTGGAAAGCGAAGCTTCTCTCGCTCCAATCAACAGGCAAGTTGAACACAGCCTTTGCAAAAGAAATAGGAAAGACGGATATCAAAGCGCCTTTCCTATTTCCCCTTTTTACACCAAATATAACCATTATTAGCAAATACGTCTAATTGATTTAGGACCTAATAAACAGATAAATAGACTTATTGGATAGTTATTCCGACAGGATACGACACAAATCTCGACATTTCGCGACATTTCGCGACATTCCCCAAAAAACGTCCTTCCGTTTTCACCTTACTCCATTTTTTCCAAACTATCATGCGCCCCTTTTAGATGGGGGAATCGTTCTTTGTTACATAATTGGCAAGCAGGCTTAAAAATGTGGGAATATCAATCGGCTTGGTGATATATTCGGCAACCCCGTATGCCAGCGCCTGTTTAATCTCGTCCGGCATGGCATTTGCACTGACAGCTATTATAGGTGTCTGTTCGCATTCTGGGTTCGCTTTTATTCTTGCTAGTACCTCATAGCCATTGAGATCAGGAAGGTTTAAGTCTAGTAGAATGAGGTCTGGCCTCCGCTCAGCGGCCGCGGCAATTCCCTCAATCCCTGTCGTTGCTGAAAGCAAGACTATCCCTGGAATCGTTGCCAGTATTTCTTCGACCAATTGGAAATTTAATAGATTGTCCTCTATGTATAAAATGGTATAGTCGTCATCTTGCAGCTGGAGTTGACTCGTTGTTTCATAGAGTTTCATGCCACTTTCGGCCGGCGCATATACGAGCGGAAGGCTAATCCAAAAATCACTTCCATTCCCGCAGCTGCTCTCGACACCGACCTCGCCGTTCATTAAGTGAATCAGTTGGCTTACAAGTGAAAGGCCAATTCCTGTTCCTTCTACATGGTTACAATCACTCCGATAAAACGGCTTAAAAATCTGCTGTTGTTCGGCAGCAGCGATCCCTATTCCGCTATCGATGAGATGGACGTACAGAAGGTCATCCTTCACCTCAGAATGGATCAACACGGTCCCATTTTCCCGGTTATATTTGATAGCATTATCCAAGAGGTTTAAAAGAATCTGTTGCAGCCGAATGCTGTCAGCCAATACCATGTGTTCCTCCCCAACGGATGTTGCGATGCTCAGACTGATACCTTTTTTCTCCGCCAAAGGGGTAACAAACTGCACACATTGATGGATTACAGCCCTTATCCGGATTGGACCGATAGACACTTTCACTTTACCCGCCTCTATCGCCGTAAGGTCCAATACGTCATTAATCAGCGTTAGCAGGTGGGTGCCTCCTTTTATGATTTCTCGGATAAACTGCTGCTGCTTATTCGTTAGCGTCTTATCTAACTCTAGTAATTGTGAAAAACCGAGGACGCCGTTTAACGGGGTTCGCAGTTCATGACTCATTCGTGATAAAAACTCCGATTTGGCGTTATTCGCCTTCACTGCTTCTTCCTTTGTTTCGATGATCCCTCTTTCCATCGCTTTTCGCTCCGTAATATCTTCAAGCGCCCATATATGGCCCTTTAGCTCCCCATCCATATAAAAAGGAAAATAGCTTATTTTAAAGATGCGATTTTCAAATAGAGTCACCTCATCGACATATGGCAATTTATTTGCCATGATCTCGTTCGCCTTTTTCACTACCTCCGCCTCTTTATGTTGAAAAAAGACGTTCAGCTGTTCGAAAAGATCCTTGCCAATGATGTCCCGGATTGGCTTCTCCATCTTGAACAAGTGACACCACGGTCGATTGACGGCGATGATTTTCCGATCATGATCAATGACCACCATGCTAATCTCTAAGTTATCAATCAGCGTTCTCCTTAACGCGAGCGACTCGTGGAGAATTTGTTCTGCCTTTTTGCGTTCAGAAATATCGATACCGGAACCAATGACTTCTATCACTTTTCCTTTTTCTATGACCGGACTTAAGGTAACGAAGTAATCTATCCCGTTCAGATGGGCCTCGTATTCGGTGATGTTGCCATTCCAGGCCTTGGAATAGGCTTGTTCTATGGCTTCCGCATCTTGTTTAGAATAAAATTCATGGAGATTTTTCCCCGTCACCATGGCGGGCGTAAGACCCATCTTTGCTAGCAATTGGCCTTCCATTAAGGTATAGATATAATGGTCTCCCTGCTTGATAAATTTTAACGTCATTCCCTGCTGACAGCGAATCGTACTTTTTACATTTTGTTCAACTTTTTTCATCCGTTCATTATATTTAAATAAAACTATCAAGGATGCAATCGAAGAAACGACGGCGATTATAACCATTACGACAACAGGCTTCATGTCATATAAATTGGAATAAATCATTCCATTCCACCTTCCTATCAAACAATTGTTTATTAATTTTTTCAAAACTAATCTTCAATATTTGTCCCATAAATGGTATTATATACCTACTGTGTTTTAAACTTTTTACTAGGAGTGGCCACTGTGTCTAATTTACTAAACTTGATTGAAATCTACCGTAATGAAATGTTTGAGCTGGCCGATAAGTATGGTCCGACTTCGGAGGAAACGGTTGAATGCAGCCAACAATTAGATTTATTATTAAACATATTAATGGAAGTGGAAAAAAAGAAAGAACTAACCATGTGATGGTTAGCCATGAGATATAAACGCTATACGTTCTCTTAGTTCATTGATTTTTAACTTCGAGATTTTCGCTCGTTTATCCATATCGTTAAAATGGACAATAAATGATTCTTTCTGCGGTGTTATTTGTGATATTTTTGCTAAATTAATGATGTAGGAACGGTGGGCATGAAAAAAAGAAGCATTAAGACGCTCCAAAATCCTTGCCATCGTTTCATTCGTATCATAGATTTCTATAGCCGTATACACCAGACACTTCTTCCCCACCTTTTCAATAAAGTAAATATCGGACAACGGGATAAAAAACGTCGCATTTTGGTCCCTTAGCGGCAGGACTTTTTGCTGGGATTTATGCTCAGTTGCTATCTTATCACGTTCAAAGGAAATGATATGATAAGCTCTCTCCAGCGCTCGGTCTAAACGCTCCTGGGTAAACGGTTTCACGATATAATCCACGGCAGCAATCTCAAAGGCTTCAATCGCATATTCGTTATTGTCTGCAATAAAAATGACTTTCATCGGCGAAAAAAAAGAAAGGCATTCCTTGATCGCCTGCATGCCATTTTTCTTTGAAAGAGTAATCGCTGTCAAGACAAGGTCAGGCTTCTTTACCATGACTTCCTCAATGAGCTGTTCCCCAGTTACACACTGTCCAATCAGTTGAAAGTCTGATAGATCTTTAACAAGCGATTTGATCATGTTGATAGAAGCTTGATCATCATCGGCCACTACTATCTTTATCCGATTCACCTTTCATTCCCTTTCTGTTTGAAAAAAATTCTTTAATACTTATATTGTAATGGATTCTGTCATTTAATGGTAGAACTTTGTCGAAATTGATAGTTATTTCTGACTTAAACAGGACATATGAACTAGGTATTTATCCTCTTCAGTCGTCATTCTCCCCTTTTCACGTCCATTATCTTGTATTATTGGTAATTGATTACTACAATCATAGATGTTACCAACTATGGAAGGATTCTATCAACTATGTACGTTTTTCATTTATACTATCTGTTTATTATTCTCATTCTTTTAGTTACTACCTATTTTATAGGAAGATTTTTTCGAAAGAAAAATGACCATTTGATAGACTCGTTACAAGCAACAAGTGAGAAACTCACCTCCTTTTTTGACCAAACGTCTGATGCCATTAATATCACGAATATGGAGGGCGAGCTAATGTATGTGAATTCCTCCTTTGAGCAATTGTACGGCTGGCATCGAGACGAATTAATCGGGAAGCTGCTGCCGATTATCCCCGCCCACTTATGGGAGGAGGAAAAGCAAGGAAAGGAATCCTTGCTTCAAGGGAAGGCGATTCGCAACTGGCAGGCACAATTCTTACGGAAGGACGGTTCCTTCGTTGACGTGAATGTCTCGGTTTCACCATTACGAGATACAGACGGTGAGATTAACGGCTTTGCCGCGATTACAAGAGATATGTCTGCAAAAAAGCACTACGAACGAAAGCTGCTGGAACTGGCCTTTTATGACCCGATCACAGGTGCCGCCAATCGAAAAAGCTTCTACCGGCGATTAGCGGAAATCCTAGAGTCGGGTTCGATTGAGGTGGATTCGACTGGGGTGGCTTTGACTGAGTTGGCTTCCACTAGGGCGGATTCGACTGGCGCCAGATCCGTTGCCTTGCTCTATCTTGATTGTGATCGGTTTCAATCCATAAATGATACGATCGGACATATGGTGGGCGATGAACTGCTGCAGCAATTGGTTAGCAGGATTCAACGGATTTTGCCAGCCGGGGGTTCGCTTTTTAGGCTTGGCGGTGACGAGTTTGCGATCATTCTCGAAGACGTTTCATCTAATGAGGAGATTACGCATTTTGCTGACGAACTAATGGCTGCAATCAGAACCCCTTGGTCCATCCAAGGCGAGTGCTTTGAAATGACCTGTTCCATTGGGATCAGCCTGTATCCGCAGGATGGTTTGTCCCAAGAGGATCTGATCGCGAACGCCCATCATGCCCTCTATGAGGCGAAGGCAGCCGGCGGGAATGCTGCCTGTTTTTATTTAAAAGAAGCAATGGAACAAGAAGCAATCTTGGCAACGATTGAACATGATTTAAAAGATGCTATCACTAACGGTAATTTGTATCTCGTTTATCAACCAGAGGTCGATCTTGAGACTGGTGCAGTAATGTGCTTAGAGGTGCTTTTACGGTATGAGCATCCAGTCTTAGGGACAATTCCACCTGCTGAATTTATTCCCATCGCCGAACAGGCTGGTTTGATTGACGAGCTGACGAGCTGGTTGATGGAACAAGTTGGCGAGCAGGCACAGCAATGGCAGGAAAATGGCTTTGCCCCGATGCGGTTTGCGATTAATATCTCACCGGTGATCTTGCAGCAGGACCGCTCGTTTTCGATTTTACTAGATTCGTTCCAGCAGGGAATCATTCATCCTTCCCGTTTGGAAGTCGAGATTACCGAGGAAGTCTTTTTAGAAAATCTATTTGATATAATGGACAAACTCTATACCCTGAAGGAGATGGGCGTAACGGTATCGCTGGATGAATTTGAAACCGACTATGACTCAATTGATTATCTAAAACACCTGCCCATCGACAAAGTGAAAATTGACAGGTCCGTGATTCAAAGTGTACTTGACGAGGCTGGCCAAGCAAAGATCAAGTCGATTATTGCTCTTGATGAAGAACAGGAAATCGCACTTATTGCTGTCGGTGTTGAGACACAAGAACAAATTAACTATTTAATGGCGAGCGGACTCAAACAGGCCCAAGGCTACTTTTTTAGTAAACCATTACGTGCTGCGGAAATCGAGGCTCAAGGGTTTTTACGGATTGAGTCAGGGGACTTTACCTATTCAAGGCCCTAAGGTGATAAAATCATCCTATCATTCGTAGTGAAAATCGTATGACCATAAAATCAACGCTCAGATCACGTGATCTGAGCGTTGATTTTTTAGTTTCATGCGGAATTTCATAAAAAACGGGTATAAAACCAGTGCTTGTCTAATGCGTGATACATATAAATACAGTACAACATCACAACAGGGATAGATGGAAGGGGGGGACAAGAACGGATTGAATTTAGAGGAGGATCTTGCTGCATCTGAATGATATAAATACTCCAAAGGAGATGTATTAACATTAAAACGATTAAGTTTCATAACACAGTATCCAATGATGTATTATTAGCTACTTTTGATGATAACTGGGAACGTTGTTTGTCTGATGGACATGTAGTCTATACTGCAACATCCAACGCATCAGAAGTAAAACTGCTAATCGAAGATGACGAGCAGGAAAAGCTTGTATTCAAATTTGGCAGCAGAATACTTGTCGTAGGAAAGACATTTCATTTTCCATCCCACAAACAATTTTGGTAACCAGCAATTCTTGGTATAAAGAATCAATTATAAGATGCCCTATTCTCTTAAGAGAGGGGCTTCTTGTCATTCTTTCAAAAGGGCACCGTCGTTTTAGTATTATTATTTATTCACAAATAGGAAAGTTTAATTTCAAACCACTCACCAGATTCTAGAAACCCAAATCTTTTATCTCTTGCCCCCTTTTTAATTAATATAATTGGTAAAAATAAAGTTGTTCTACGCTGGGATTTGAGTTAATTTTTCGCGAAAATCCCTATGTAGAGTGAAGTAACCACGTAATCCGTTTTACTTCAGAACAAAAAGGGCAAGAGCCCTTACAGGATTAAGTTCCAAATTATGGTATGATTATAATGGATATAAAATCATACATATTTAGGAGGGATACTAATGATTTTTGAAATGACTACACAGGTTCGGGTTTCTAACATTAAGGAAGGGCAGGAGTGGTATGAAACACTGCTTAATAAGAAGCCTGATTTTATTCCACACGATGGCTTTGCAGAGTTTGAACTCATTCCTGGTTGTTGGTTGCAGGTCGCAGAAGGAACTCTTACTGAGGGTAATGGACCATTACGTTTAGGAGTTACTAACATTGAAGCAGAAAGAGATAGACTTGTAGAACAGCTAAAAATTGATAGTTTTGAAATACACTCAAGACCCGAAGTTCCAGTAAAATGGGGAACTTTCACAGACCCTTGGGGAAATAGACTTGGATTTTTTGAATACTTGGATAAGAACGAGGAGCAGGAACGTATTAAAACAATAATTGGTGATTACAGCCAATGAAATATACCATCCTTGACATAGTTTTTACCACTGAATGACAAAAAGTGTACCAATGAATGACAGACAGTTTACCACTACATATCTTCAGGATGATCAATGATAAAAAAATATCGCTTTTTGATATAAAAGTGTTTAACTTGTAATACAAATTTGATTAATTTTCGATAAGTTCAGTCTTCCACAAACGGGCACCCGATTGTTTAGGAAGGATATTTTCTGTTTTTACAAACAAACTTATCAAGAATGCAGGATATTGCAAAATAACAGGAATTAGGGAGGTATGGATATGAAGATCCATAGAATAGATCATGTAGGTGTAATCGTAAATGATCTCTCTGCTGCTAAAGAGTTTTTTCTGGATTTTGAGCTTGAAGTGCTAGGGGAAGCAGAAGTAGAAGGTGAGTGGGTAGAACGAATAATTGGGCTTAATGACGTTAGAGAGACGGTTGTAATGTTAGGGATGCCGGACGGTGAGGCAACTTTGGAGCTGGTCAAATTCCATACGCCTTCAGATGAAAAAGGTATCCAGCAATCTTATTCAAATACCTTGGGTATCTGTCATATTGCATTTGCTGTTGAAGATATTGAAGCCATTGTTGCCAAATTGAAAAAGAGAGGCGCAAAACTTTTTGGTGAGATACAAAACTACGAAAACGCTTATAAATTATGCTACGTTCGTGGGCCAGAAGGGATTATTATAGAGTTAGCGGAGAAAATCAAATAAATATCCAACTTGGTATTCAAACTTGTTCTGACAGTAAAAAACAACTTTGTTACATTGAACATCGATTAAATTGTCGTTATCCATTTAAAAGACGTTATATAATTAAGCAAACGGGCGCTATCCTTGAACAAGGATAAGCACTCTTTTTCCATTTAAGGGCTAGATTGTGGTGTAGTGTATTGTGACAGTGAAGGAAACAGATGAGTTTTATACACCTCAAGCCCTAGATTAAAATATATCTCAGGTCCATTAACAGGAATTCATTCGGACTGTAAGATAGAAATATAAAGAAGGAAGCAGTGGAATGAATGTACATAAAATGGAAATTTTGATTTTGGATTAATTTCAGTATTTATGAAGAGAGATGGTGTGAGAATATGAAAAAGCTATGGTTCTTTTGGTGGATTGCTACCACTTTTTGGGTTGCCATTTTTGCAGTAGGTACAGCTTTCGTTTGGCTAAGGGAGGTTGATGGCTCAGGTGCTACTCAAACACTTGAGGCAAAATTAGCATCATTTATAGTTTTATTAATCGCATTTATATTTCCGGTAATAATTCAAGTTGTATGGCTAATTGTTAACTTGGTAATTAACAGTAATAAAAAAACTAAAATTTAGCAGGTATAAAAGGGGATTATGTATTTAGGAAATTAGCAAACTAAAGTAATCGGGCGCGATTGTGGAAATCCATAAGCTTAATTTCTCACTAAAAATACGGAGGAATTAGGCTTATTTTTCTTTCAAAAAAATACATAACGTTGTAAATGCGGCTTCTTGAAATTACTCCATTGGTAAACGCATCGGCAACAGCTGGTAAATTCTATGGCGATTTCTGGTAAAAAATATGGCAGAAGCGGTACATTCTTATGGCTGTAATCAATTGGAGCAATAGAAGTTTAGAAAAAGTCTTGTAAAAAAGGGAACTTCGAGTAATTTGAAGTTCCTTTTATCTTATATGGATAAAACAACAAACTTTACGAAAACAGCGTTTTTTAAAGATGATTTAAGCCATTCTTTTTCTTTTGGTAATAGCAATGGAAGGATGGTTTAAAAGTCTTTAAAATCCCTTTCTCTGACTTGCGAAGAGCCAGCCTTAAAAGCAGTTGGACTTCTGGTTTTAAGTAAGGTATTCCTTTACTCGTCCTTAGGAATATTTTGCTCTTTACCCTTTTAATCGACATTTCTCTTCATAACTTAACAAGAAAAGTTAATCTTTACTCTAAATACTCATCACTTAGGTTAGGATTTAAATACCTGGCCATCCCTGTTTTAACCCTTTTTAATCCAAGTTTTTGATAGAATTCTTTATTTCCAGTTGTTGAGATTAAATGTACACAAGAAACATTACTGAGTTTTTCAAGTAAAAACTCCATAATTTTTTTAGCTATGCCTTGTTTCTGAAAATCTCGATGCACAACAACATCGTAAATTGCAGCATTAAAAACACCATCTGTCATCGCTCTTCCAAATCCAACAACTCGATCATCTACTTTAACTAATGCTATAACATTACTTGCTTCAAAAACTTGCTTTATAATCACGTTTGTATGCTTTGTCCAACCGACAGAAGCATAGATTTCCTTCATTTCATCAAGATTTACATTAGAAAAATCACTATGAATTTTTATATCCAAAATAAATCTCCTTTACTGAGGTCTCGTTCCTTTCCTGCTATAAATTTCATAAGCAAAAAATCCAAATAAATAGCCTATTCCAGCTCCTAAACTAACTGTAAGTACTAAAGAGATCGAGAAAAACATGCCAAAAATTATACCGATAGCACAACCAAAAAGCATTCCCATTGGTATTAAACTATCTAATAAATTTTGAGCGCCTTTTGATTTTTTCTTACCTAGGTTGCCTTGGTTATATTTATGTTTAAGCCTTTCAATTACATATACTACAATTCCTCCCACTATTACAACAGGCACAATTGCCATGACTAACCCCATATTAGAATCTCCTTTCACTTTTTAATCAGATCATACATGCTACTTATGATTTTATTCCTCTAAATGGCACATTTGTTGAAGAGTCTATTTTATTTAGTTCCTTTTTCAACATTTAATTTTTCCAAAACTGTAATCCCTGATTTATTCAAGAGCCATGGTCCATATCTATTTTACCAATTAAATAACATTCATAACAGGAATTCTATTTATTATTGTTTACTTGTTAATTTTTTTATGACAATGGCACTTGGACGAGTATAATATTAAAAATTATTGAAAATCAAGGTGTTATTGTAATAAAGGCAAAGTATAGTTCTTAAGGTATTCATCATAGGAATTAAATAAGTTAATTTAAATGAGCACATTTTTATAATATTAGTGTTCTTCCACAATCAGGCCAGATTGTGGAGAAACACAGTTATGGTATTATGCTAAAATTAGGAAAATATTGTGAATAAGTTTACTTAAAGTAACGTGGCAGGTTAATTTAAGTAGAAAATAGGCAATTACTAGTTTCATTTGAATTACTTTTTTCATTTAATATGGTACGGGGACAAGCAATCCACCGAATATGAAAGCAAAGAGAGGTGAATTTAAATGAACACTAATAAGGCAAAAGAATTACTCACGAACGCACTAGAACGTCTAGCAAAGGCAACGGAGTTAAAAGACGCTGCAAAGAAAGACCTAGAAAAAGCAAAAAGAGACTTAAAAAAAGTAGAAAAAGAAGCAGAAGAAGCAGGAAGACTTAACAATGAAGCAGTAGCTCGTCTAAACGACGCGGACGAAAAGATAGGCAAGGCGATGGAAGACGTCGAGAAGGCACGGAAGCTTTTGTAATAAATTACCTTATAAAGAGTAAAAAACGAATTCAACAATGTATTTTGTAGTAATAGGGACTTTTGCGATTAAAAAGCATAAGTCCTTGTTGCGTTAAAGGGTGCTTTAGTGAAAGAAGAAATTATGATTGAGATCATATTTTATTTATTCCATTATAGGGCGCGATCGTGGAGCAATACCAGTATAAATGATCAAATTTTTTTATAAAATCGAAACTTAAAATTACTAGATAAGAATCCATTTTGATCAATCTTTTTTCAAAATGGATTCTTTGTATTTAACGGAAAATATGGTATTGTGAGGTGTTTTTGATCAAGCGTTGTTTCAAAGCAACAAGTACATGTCTTGTTAAACTAACCTGTCGTTGAAGAAGGTTCATTTTATTTCCTCAACTCCCCAATAGTTTTTTTCAAAAAAATTAATTATTTCATCTTTATAATTAAATCTATTATTGAGCTTTTGTAATAATTCCATATCATGGGTATGAGTTTTTCCTGTCTCGAGCATTTCTCGATATAAGTCAATATAAGGAAGTTTATTACTAATAGCGTTTTTTAATTCCTTTTCTACATCATAGGAAATTTTTTTAAATCTCACCTCAGCAATCCCCGTCTCATCAATTTCAAGAATTGCATACTGTGCACGTAGGTCAGACCGTAACTTATCCCATCTGCAAAAAGGCTGTCCAATAGTTCCTGGGTTAATAATCAATTGATCATTGCTACTATAGCGTAACAATTGGTGATGGGTATGAGCATAAATCGCAATATCGTAATCATGCTCAAATAACTGATCAAAATTTTTCTGATGATTAGTGGGCCATAAATCCCCTCCATAATTTTTATTTTGTAGATTATGACTAATACTAATAGATAGATTATTAACTTGTTTTGTTAGGTGTAGTGGTAAATTCTTAATAAGATTAATATAGTTTTCATCCAAATTTTCACACTGATATTGAACTAACCTAGAAACATAGATATCAGTAGCGTTATCAAAATCAATCTCTTTATTCAGTACGTCAAGGAAGCTGTCTTCCCAGTTTCCTTTAACATAAGTAGCAACTTTAATACTATCTACTATTTCAAATAAATCATTTGCTCCAGGCCCAGGCATGATTAAATCTCCTAAAAACCAATAGTCAGTGACACTTTCTTTGACCGAATCTTCGATAACTGCTTTTAAAGCACTTGTATTTCCATGGACATCTGCTAGTAATGCAATTTTATGTTTCATGTATTTCATTTGTCCTCCCCCTAAGATTGACAGACAGTATAATCAAAATAGAATGTACATTCTTATTTTATCATTTTGTGGTATATTATGGAATTCAATCGAGCTATCCTGTTAGTTTAAGTGCAAACCTTCACAATCTCTTCTAAGCTATTACATAGAAATCTTATTTTTTATAAGGTTTTGTTCAACAATCTGGCACTTAATGGCCAAAAGCGCTCTCCTTATTACAGGAAAGCGCCCGTTTATGAGTAAATACCTAATCTAATAATTGAAGCCAATCATGCTTTGGTTCATGAATTTTTATGGCTTGTCTAAGCCAATTTTGCTGCTTAGAATCAAGAATATCCTTAACAGATAAAAAATCCTTATGGTCTTTTTCTCTTGTGTTTTTCACCTTATATAATAAAACTATTTCTGGTGCCAAATATGGTAGGCCTGTTTCAGAATAACTCAACACTGATCTTAAAGGATAGGAAATACGTAAATCCCTTCTAAACCTCCAATTTCCAGCGTCAGATTCGTTTAAGAGAATTTCTAATTCAAACTTTTTTGCATTATTTATAGCATGTATTTCATGAACAGGTAATTCTAAATACTCGTTGTTCCAAGGTGTAAATTCGCCTTTTAAAACTTTTTTAAATTCCCATTCCCGGTTGCTAAGAAAATCCTTTAATTCAATTTGATCTTCTCTAAATATACCAATCTCAATATCATGGTGAACTCTAGTTTCTTTTCCTAGAAAAAGATCAATTGCCCAACCACCTGCAAAAAACCAATCTTTATTGAAATCTGACATTACAGTTGTTATGTAAATACATTTTTCAAATGGCATATAAATACTCCCTAATCAGAAAATATCTTCCTCGAACTTGGAGCCTAAAAAAAGAAGCTCAGCCTTAGATTATTTTTTTACTGAATTGCGCCCTTTTGTTGAATAAGGATATTAAGAGTTCTTGTGGACTTGTTCAATTTTATTGTTGTTCGCTTTTTTCTGAGCTCGCCAAGTATTAATCATACTAGGAAAACCAGCTATCATACTCACCATAAAACTCCACATTACATAACGCCATTCTCCTGTAAAAATCGACACTCCCATAAAAAACACTAGCTGCCCCACAAGTGCAAACCACGAAGCTATCCAAGCAAATTTTAAATTTTCTTTCATTCCCTCCACTCCTCTTATCTAACAAAATACTATAAATAGGGTTGATCTAATACCAAACTGATCTTTAGCTATATACCAATTATTTCAAATTCCCTTATTTTAAGCAATTGTTATCTTCCATTATGAAGTTGACGGTGTTATACTTGTTATTAACCAATGGTCAATAAAAGGAGTTAGAAAATGTCCCCCCGTAAAACAACTTCTCAAGAGCTGACAAGAGAAATAATTTTAGAGAAAGCACGAACCCAATTTGTTGAAAAAGGTTTTCAACAAATTTCCATGCGCAGTATTGCAAAGCAACTGGGCTGTAGTCATGGAGCAATCTATTACCATTTTAAAAATCAAGCAGAACTGTTTTATGCGATTGTAGAAGATGACTTTTCTAAACTGAACAATCGGTTAGAAGAAACCATTCAAGGATCTGAAGATGCTTCGACAAAGCTTTATAATATACTTATTCGCTTTATTGAATTTGGATTAAACCATCAAAGTCAGTATGAAATCATGTTTATGGTAAGAAATACAGAAGTAGATAGTCTATCCCAAGTAGCAGCTAACCACAGTTATCAAATGTTTGCTCAAACAGTCCAATCTTTATCAAAGAAAAAACTGGAGATTATAGACGTGTGGTCTGCATTTTTAGCACTACATGGCTTTGTTTCTCATTATCGTGGATATGTTGGTAATTTTGAAGAAGCTAAGTTGGCAGCTAAATCACACGTGAATTTTATCATAAAAGGTTTAAATGGATAGAACAGCTCTAAATTATTTTACAGGTTTAGAGCTTGCATATATTTTTTTAACATTATTTGACCAGTGGTCAATTATAAAGGAAGGGTGTTATTAATGAAGAAAGCATTAGTATTAGGTGCAACAGGTGGAATAGGTTATGCATTGGTTCGTGAGTTGGTTGAACGAGGTGTGGAAGTCGTTGCTTTTTCAAGAGGAAAGGAGAGGTTACATGCTCTCTATCAGAATGAATCAAAGGTATCCATTTTTTCAGGGGATGCATTAGTGGAGAAGGATGTAATCGAGGCAGCCGATGGTGTAGATGTAATCTTTCATGCAGTTAGCTTTCCTTATCAGGAATGGAAGGATAAGCATCCTTTATGCATAGAGATAATAGTCCGGGCTGCCGAAATGCATCAAACAAAAATTGCACTTGTGGATAATATTTATGCTTATGGTAGGCAATCCAAAATAGAAGTAATTGAAGATACAAAGAAGGAGCCACAAACAAAAAAGGGAAAGATCCGGCTCGCAATGGAAAATAGATTAAAAAGAAGTAATGTCCCTTGTTTGATTGTGCATATGCCCGATCTATACGGGCCAAATGCGGAAAATACCCTCCTTTATGAAACACTAAAAAGCGTTGTTCTAAATAAATCCGCGAATTTTGTTGGTGACATTAAGGTGGCTCGAGAGTTTATTTTTACGTTGGACGGTGCAAAGGCAATGGTGGAACTAGCTTTACGAGAAGATACGTACAACCAAAATTGGAATATCCCATCTGCACATCCAATAACAGGAGAAGAAATAATTGAGATATTGCGTAAGGAAGTAGGATATAAAAAGTCGATTAGAACCGTGTCAAAAACAATGATTCGATTTATCGGATTATTTCAGCCGTTCATGAGAGAGATGGTAGAGATGATGTACTTGACAGAGGATCCTGTAATCTTAAGTGGTAATAAGTACGAAGTGAAAATAGGACCGATACCACATACTCCGTATAAAAAAGGAATTAAGGAAACATTAAATTGGATGAATGAGAAGGTATAGGGGTAACTTACCATTTAATGTGCAGGGGCGTAATTTCGTGAGTTCTAAGAAGACATTATTTTTTATCCAATATTAAAATCGGGCGCTTTTCTAAAGCATGAAATGTGCTCTTCTTAATGAATTGAGCGCAATTCCAGAATAAAAATTGCGCTCTTTCCTTATGTATAAGGCCAGATTGTGGAGGATTATTTTAAAGGAAAATTGGGTATTTTTCTGCAAACCTTCACAATCTCTTCTAAACTATTACATAGAAATCTTATTTTTTATAAGGTTTTGTTCAACTTCCTCAGTTTAATACGATTTTCCTGCCCGTTACTTTAATAAGAAAAAACGATCCTTCCTTATTGAAGAATTGCACCCGTTTGTTTAAGTATATATTTTCACAATCCATTCTCCGTTTGTCTTAATAAACTAATTGCACAAAGGTTTAATATTCTTTGTTATAATTTAAAAAAGATAATTGTAGATAAACTCGACTAGAGGTGAATCAAAATGTATTGGACTCCATTATTTGAAAATGATGTACCAGTGGCACACTTCTGCTCTTAATGGAGTGAAGGTGACTACATCTCTCCGTTAGGGGCATTCTCGACCTAATCAAAAGACGGAGGGTACAAATAATGAAAAACACCTTATTAGATTCTTTATATTTAATACTAGCTTCAAGTATTTGGGGCGGAATGTACGTTGTTGTTAAAGTTGTAGTATCGGTTATACCTCCACTGGAACTTGTGTGGATGCGATATTTAGTGGCTATTGTTGCACTCCTCATCCTCGGCTTTATAACAGGACAAAAATGGCGAATCGAAAAACGCTACTTCCTAATAATCATAGCCATTGGGATCATTGGTAATGCCATATCAATCGTTGCTCAGGAAACTGGTACTATGCTATCTACAGCACAAATGGGAGCGATTATAACTTCTTCGACACCAGCATTTATGGTTGTATTTGCTCGATTAATCCTTAAAGAACGGTTGACGTTAAAAAAGGGAATCTCCGTTTTTTTAGCTACAATTGGCGTACTTCTCATTGTTGGAATCGGCGATGTAAATATGTCCAGTACAATTGGAGGTATTGCACTATTTATTGCCGCTTTAACATGGGCACTCATGTCTGTACTCATAAAGCGATTACCAAGTAATTATTCGCAAATTGTGGTAACTACCTATTCTATTTTGGTAGCTCTAATCGTGCTGACTCCTTTTGTTCTGCCACGGTTACACGAAATGAATATTTCTCAACTGACTCACCCGACTATTTGGGGAGGACTCTTGTATTTAGGCATTGTTTCAACAGCATGTGGATTTCTACTTTGGAATCGTGGATTACAAATGCTTAACGCCTCAAGTGGGGGGATATTTTTCTTCTTTCAACCTGTGGTTGGTACATTACTTGGATGGCTTATACTAGGAGAGACGATAGGTGTAACGTTTTGGATCGGCTCTATCCTAATTCTCACTGGTGTTTTATTCGTTATCATTGAGAAAAAATAGTATTTAAAAACCCCTTCAATTACCGAAGGGGTTTTGTTTTTGCCTTGTTTGTTATTTGACTATTACTTTTCCTTCCATTCCTTTGCTGAAATGGTACCGACATATCAGTTCATATGTGCCGGGCTTTTCCGGTTTCACGGTAATGGTTTTTTCTTTTCCTGGCTGAACTTCGGCGTCAATTCCGAGCTTTTCCACTGTGAAGGTGTGTTCTCTCTTACCTTCGTTTTTCAATATCAACGTTGTCGTTTTTCCATTGAGAATAGTGATGACTTTCGGATTAAAGTAATCATCATTCAACTTAACCTCAATCGCATTCACCGTCTCCATAGGCTGAGTTACGACACCTGATTCAGCAAATACGCCGAGTGAGCCTAGAGTTGTCACAACCACAATCATTGCAAGCAAAACGACTAATCCTGTAAACCATTTATTCACAGACATGAGCAATCCCTCCTTTCCTAAACACTATTTTTTTCTAAATCATAAAATATTATCACTATAATTGGGTTCTAACTGCTTTCAAATAGTAACTCTTTTAAAAATTTAAAATTCTGTTAGCCTTCACATATAATACTCATTAAAATATCGTCTCATAAAGGATTGTTTTTTAAATAAATGATTTCAAAAACTGCCTGTTCAGCTGACTGAAGTGCACCTTCAAGATGTCCACCATATTGTGGATTCGTCTCAGTACCAGCAAAAATAATTTTCTTCTCCCATGCCCCTGCCTTTGGTGGCTGACCGTAACTCGGAAAGTCTCTGAGCGGTTCCAAGTCTTCCTCAGCAGCCGTTTCGGAATCATTGGCCCAATCCTTATAAAGGATAGCACTTACATTTTGAGCCTCGGGTCCAAAGAGTCTTACCAATTGGTTAATAACCAATTTTAATATTTCATCCTCACCAAGTTCTTGGCGTACCTTTGCTGGTATTCCAAGGAAACCAAATAATGCACCAGAACCTGTTTCAGGAGAAGCATCATGGATTTCTTGTAAAGGTCCAACCCAGCTGGTTACGAATCCAGAGAGTCCTGATTCCCTCCAAAAGGGACGTTCATAGATTGCAACTGCCTTGGCCTGGCCAGCCATCCACGTAGGTTTGCTTACAAGGTCAGTAATAATATTGGGAGGGAGAGAAGGAGAGAATTCAATATGACGCGCCACAATCCGAAGCGGCAATGCAAGAATAACAGCACTTGCCGAAACTATTTTTCTCTTTCCATCAGCAAGGTCTGCTTCAACCGTGATAGCTCCGGCTTCATCAAGTCGAATTGCTGTAACTCGCGTTTTAAGCTCGACTATCCCTGAGGGAATAGTATCTGCTACAGCATCAATAAGAGACTGCACACCTCCTATGAATCGAATTGACCTTGCATCAGAATTTTCAGGCAGTACATAACGCTCGGGTGCTTTGTTTTGGGTTCGTTCTGAAAGCATTGCCCCTTTGGTGTACTGAACAAAAGTTCCTAAATTCAGTTCTTTAACAAGATTGGTAATAGTGCTCTCATACTGCGGCCAGAACCATGTCGGCCCGAGGTCAAATTTACCGAGGTCAGGTCTGTTTGTATTAGATGTGCTCAAGATCCTACCGCCAATCCTATCTCTAGCTTCTAGAACCATACATTTGATTCCCTGTGCATTAAGTAGAGACGCTGCTCGAAGGCCACTTAACCCAGCACCAACAATGACTACAGGTTTGTTCACATTCTTTCCTCCTTAGGGCCGTGTGTATGCTGTATAAATGTACATTTGAAAGAGCTGTTCCTTTTTATATTGATTCTAATTAGTTCCAAAAATACTCCACAAAAAATTCTGTTTTCCTAAACAATCTGGCCTATTTTCTACCTCCACGAGACCATATCACCACTGGAATTAGTAATAAGGATAAAACCCCTCCAACTATTGATAATGTTAGGTAACTTGAACCTGCCACAATCATTCCAGACAAGGCTCCACCAGCAGCTCCTGACAGAGCAATTAAAACATCCACTGAACCTTGAGTTTTAGCTCGTGTGGAAGTTTCAGTTGAATCAATAATAAGTGCTGTCCCACTTATCAAACCAAAATTCCATCCTAATCCAAGTAAAGAAAGAGCAATTACTAGAAGAACCATAGAATCTCCTGGTGCAAATGCTGCTATTAAACCTGACAAAAGCAACGTAATTCCAGAAGCAATAGCCATCGCAGTACGCCCCAATTTATCAACGAGGACACCTGTAACTAATGAAGGGAGATACATGGCACCTATATGAAAACCTATTACAAGACCTACTGCACCCAAGCTATGTCCATGATGTCGCATATGAACTGGTGTCATTGTCATAATAGCTACCATTACAATTTGAGTAAGAACCATAATAGTTGCACCAACGATTATGCCTCTTTTGTTTTCTGTATGTTTAGTTGTTACTAAATGTTCTTTATCACTAGGTTCTTGGTCGGTTGCTTCTAGCGTCCTTGCAATAACTAGTGGATCTGGACGAAGCATTATGAATAGGACAACACCTGCTAGGATATATGCTGCTGCTGCTAAAATGAAAGGACCAGCAAGAGATGGAACACCAATAGAATGAGCGAAATTCCCCATCACATTCACTAAATTTGGACCTGCAACTGCACCGAATGTTGTGAAAACCATTGTAATACTAATAGCAGTCGCTCGCTGTTTACTATTCGCTAGGTCCGTACCTGCATAACGAGCTTGTAAATTTGTTGCTGACCCTGCACCATAAACAAGTAAGGAAGTAAATAACAGGAAAACACTATTTATTATTGCTGCAATTATGACTCCTATTGCTCCAAGCCCACCCATCATAAAACCCGATGTCAGTCCTGTACGCCGTCCATAACGTTGAGAAAGTCTTCCAACTAATAAAGCTGCTCCTGCTGATCCTAAAGTAAGTAAAGCTGAAGGTAGTCCAGCAAACGCATCAGTACCGAGCATTTGCTGTGCAAGAAGTGCCCCCACAGTAACTCCTGCTGCTAACCCTGCACCACCAAAAATTTGTGAAATACTTACAACGAATAACGTACGCTTATATAACGTTTTTTGTTTTTCTTCTGAAGAACGAGTGTAGCTTTGTAACGAAGCTGTTTGAACGTCTGACACTTTTACACCATCTTTGTTTAACATCATATAACCTACCTTTCTAGAAAATTAATTCTATTTCTCATACATCAACTAGATTTGAATCATCATAACACGCACAAAAAAGCCATACAATATCATAATTGTATGGCAGACAATATTAGGTAAGATCATTTAGTAACCGTTTCAGGATCATCAATCCTTGCTCGAGCTCTTCAATCGTTTTTGGTGCACAGACAGCAATTCTTACAGCCCGCTCTGGACAACTATTTCCAACTACAAAACGTTCAGCCGCATACACTTGTACACCCTGCTGTGCAGCTAAGGTTTCAAATTCAGCACCTGTAATCTTACCTGGTAATAGCAACCAACGAAAAATGCCTGTCTCAACACCCAGGCACGTATAGTCTGCTAAATATCGATTTACGACTTGGTTTCTGCGTATGGTTTGTTCCCGATGACCGTCAATTAAGGCTTCAAATTGATTCGATACAATTGTACGTGCTGTCAGTTCTGCTAATAACGGAGAAACCGTTATATTTATATTATAAAGTGCCTTTGAAACTTGCTCCTTGAATTGACTTGGCACTGCTACATAGGCTAGTCGTAGGCCTGGTGCTAATGATTTAGATAAACTTGCAATATAGATAACCTGTTCTGGGGCAAATGATGCGACTGCTGGCAGTGGGTTTTTGTTGAGCAGATGGTACGATGCATCTTCAATTACAAACTGTTTGTAATTTTTGGCAATTACTGCAATCATTTTTCGATTCTCGACCGACATAAAGGAAGCTGTCGGATTATGATAATCTGGAATCAAGTAAATGCCTTTAATATTTTCATTTTTACACGCATATTCATAAGACGTTGGACTCATTTCATAGTTCTCTGATTTTATCGGTACTATTTGCACACTGAGCATTGCTGCGACAGTTTTTAAGCCAGGGTACGTATGATCGTCAACACCAATGCGATCTCCAGGCTTACATAGACTTGCCAATGTAGCAGCAATCGCATTTTGACCCCCGTTAGCAAATAATATATGATCAACAGTTGTTTCAAACCCACCTTTTCGGATTAGCTTTATAGCTGCATCCTTTTGCCAAAGGCTTTCGCCTGCTCGACCATAACCAAACCATTTTTCATATTCTGTCTCTTGCAGCATATTTTTCAGTTGGAGTAATAGTGGTTCGTATGAAGCATTATCTGGTAGTGTCGCACCCATTTCAATTAAATGCTTCGGCTTTGTATCTTCAAGTAAATACGCATTCGATAACGCATCATACGATACAAATGTCCCACTTCCAACAGATGCACTTAACAATCCCTTTAACTCACACACTTTAAACGCTTTTGAAATGGTACTCAAATTTAAATCTAAATAATCAGCCAGTTCTCTCTGTGGGGGAAGTTTGGTTCCAGGTAATAAAACTCCGTTTAATATATCCTGTTCCAATTGCCATGCGAGTGTTTTATAAACAGGCTTTTCAGTTTTATCAATCGATGGCTTCCAGCTCATCGGATAGTTTTCAAAAGAATTAATAGGCATAATAAATATCCTTTTTCACACAATTATAAGATTGAACACTATATAAAACAATTATAATTTTATTAAATATTCCGACTTTTACTGAGTATGATTAAAACATTATAATTTTATGAACGAGCTTTGGTTATAACCGTTTATCCAAAGCTTTATTTTTATGTCTTGTTACACTAAACTGCCACATTAGCTCAACAAGAAAAGATCCACCTGGCTTACAAATGGATCTTCAACTCTTGCACCCGTTTGTTTAAGTGAACTTTTTCACAATGTAGATTTTTTTAGACCTTAAAAATGTATAACCCCGTCCTAAAATTAGGACAGGGTTAACATAAGGTTGTTTAATTTTAATAAAAAACACTTCACCGCACTTAAAACATAACAATAAAGTCGTTTAGAACTAGGTTACTTCTATATCGACATGAAGTTACTTCTGCACTATCTGAATAAGGTTACCGCATGTATCGTCGAAGACAGCTAATGTGATTTCGCCCATTTCTGTCGGCTCCATAGTAAACTTCACACCTTTTTCCGTTAATCGTTTGTACTCTTTGCGAATATCTGCAACGCCAAACATTGTGGCTGGGATGCCATCGGCAAATATCTTCTTTTGATACTCCTTGGCGGCAGGATGGTCATTCGGTTCGAGTAAAAGCTCGGTACCGCCTTCATCATCGGGAGAAACAAGCGTTATCCACCTAAATTCTCCGACGGGAACGTCCTCCTTTTTTACAAACCCCAGCTTTTCTGAATAAAACTCCAGTGCCTTGTCTTGATCCTGTACGAATATACTGGTAACAATGATTTTCATACTGTTTTTGCCTCCTTTGATATTTATGAATTATTGTATTGTGTTAACAAATCTGGCTGCAAACAAAACATTGGTCAGAAGTCCTGTTGCGATTTCATAAAATTACTCTATCCATCCTTTCAGCAAGTTTTTAAGTGGTTCGTTGTTGAACATAAGTACTCGATATTTTCCCTTTCGTTTTGATTTTACAAGCCCCGCATCTTCCAATGCAGCAAGATGTTTAGCGATCGCCTGTCGTGAAATGGCAAGGTTGTGCTTCGTAATAAGACGTACAGTAAGTTCATACAATGTCAGCTCGTTGCGTTCGGATAGTTCGTCTAATATCAACCTCCGAGTCGAGTCGCCAAGTGCTTTAAATATAGTGTCTTTGTCCATACATCAAGTATAAGCAACTTTATGGTTGCTTGTCAACTAGTATAAGCAACTTTATAGTTGCTTGTCAAGGGGACTGTATGCATGTAATCTTTTCACCATAACCTAAGTTCAATTCACCAGCTAAAAAGAAGTCACCGCAGTCCGTTTAATAAAATACTAAAGTACTCGAAACAGAATTATCCTTTTACATAAGCAATTAAACCTAATAAAGCACGTATTCCCTTCTTCAACTCCCGTTAGCGACATAAGAAAAGAGAACGCCCGCAGCGACCCATCTTTAACTCTTGTACCGTTTAGCTGAATAAGGTTATTTTTCTAAAATCAGATAATCTTTTGTTTTAGATACTGAAATACCACGTTCTTTTGCAAAATCAATTATATCTCTCTATATATTATTAGGTGAAAAATTAACAACTCGAATGTTGATTCCTTTTTTGACTTGTATAATAGCACCTTTAGAAGTCCAACCGAAACAGCGAAGGCCGCCCGACAAATGATCGGACGGCCATACTGGAATGTTACTGGCTAAACGATCAACGGATATTTGCCCTAAAAAAATCTTTCCGTTAAAAATTTGGGCCATCTTTTGTACCTATGGGTGTTTACTGGATTATGATAGGATTTCTTTTGTAAGGGAAGGAACCGGAGGATGGAACGTATTCGTTTCATGATAGATTAAACACAGTAAGTTAAGGGCTATGGCAAGATGGCTCTGACTCAAGCCATAAACTTTTTAGCAACGCTCCCTGATTGCAGCCGAACCATCATCTTGGGAGTAAAGGAATCAAATACAAATGCCTTGCGGTTTTATCAAACATTCTGATACCGGCTGGAGAGAACTTGAAGAACTATTGTTAGAATACATATTCGCTAGTTTTACTGCGGAGATAAACAAAGAGGATGCCTTAAAAGTGTCAACACCTTAGTTTTAAGACATCCTCATCCTCATATTTCAAACTAATAAATCATTTCACTACAATTTTTTACTCATGTTATACCAAGTGACTCCTCCATGCTACTTTCTTTTATCAATATTGTTGGTATTTTCCCTATACTTGCTGATGAATTAGTAGAAGTTTTTTCTGTCCTGTTTTTCAACTATACTTCTTAATTACCGCATAAAAAGGACCGTCGAAAGACGATCCTTTTTTCACTAAAGTACCCTATAGTTTAATAACCTGATTTACTGATTATATCTTCAATTTTTCATATTAAACTACATAGATATAGTTTTTGTTGCAACTGTTTGTTGAAATGCCTGATCATGCTCAACAATAACCATTGTGGGATTAAATCTTTGAATAAGCTCTTCAATCTGCATGCGCGAATAAATATCAACAAAATTTAACGGTTCATCCCAAATATATAAATGAGCCTTTTCAGATAAACTTTTGGCAATAAGCAGCTTTTTCTTTTGTCCACCAGAATAATGAGATATATCTTTCTCAAATTGAATTCGGTCAAAATCCATCTTCCGTAGGATGGATTTAAATAACGTTTCATCAATCTCATGCTCTTCAATAAAGTCCGATAACAGTCCCTTTAAATGAGAAGTATCTTGTTGGACATAGGAAATGATGATGCCTGAACCTACATTCATTGAACCTGTATGTTGTATCGGATTTCCTAGAATTAGTTTTAGGATACTACTTTTTCCGCTTCCATTCTTTCCATCAAGCACAATTCGGTCACCTTGTTCAACTTTAAAGCTAATTGGCTTATTCACTATTTGGTCATCGTACTTAACAGACACATCAGCCAAAACAATCAATTCATTTGACTGAAATTCCAATGCTTCTAATTTTAATGACTCAGTTTTTTCTACATTTTTTAGCAGTTTTGACTTTTCCTCAATAGCTTTTTGTTGCCTTGTTTCAAGGTTCTTTGCTCTCTTCATCATCTTTGCCGCTTTATGTCCTACAAAACCCTTGTCTAACTTAGAACCCGAATTCGTTGTCCCATTTTTGGAAGCTTCCACTTGGTTAGACCAACCTGCTGAACGCTTTGAAGACTGTTTTAATCTCCCTATGTCTTTTTGTAGACGCTGATTTGTTGCCTCTTCGTGTTCCTGCTGTCTATCAAAATTTAACTTCCAAGAAGAATAGTTACCACTTTGAACTTCAATATTTGCCCTATTTATAGATAAGATATGGTCAACGCATCCATCTAAAAAGATTCTGTCATGTGAAATTAAAATAAACCCTTTTTTCTTCCTTAGATAATCAGAGACCATCTTTCGTGCTTCAGTGTCTAAATGATTGGTTGGCTCATCAATTAATAGAAATTGACCTTCAGTCAAAAAAAGTGCAGCAAGCAACACCTTTGTTTGTTCTCCATTTGATAATGTTTTAAATGGGCGGTACATGACCTCGGCATCAACATTTAGATAGGATATTTCACGAAGATATTCCCAATCTTCTGCTTGAGGGCAAATTTCTTCAATGATTTCATGAGTATACTTGTTTTTATCCGAAACTGGATAAGGGAAATAATTAAATTCTACCGAAGAAATGATTTTCCCACTATACTCATAATTCCCTAATAATAAATTAAAGAATGTTGTTTTCCCTCGCCCATTTCTACCGATAAATCCAAGTTTCCAATCCGTATCTATTTGAAAGTTTACACCTTCAAAAATATTGTCAAAGCTACCTGGATAAGAAAAAGTTAAGTCTAGAACTTGTATCATTGACATGATAATTCCTCCTTTGTAAATCAACACTTTTTACTTTTTATACAAAGTCGGCACATCCATCTATTCTAAATTTCTCCGTATAAGTTTGATGGATATTAACGACTTATACGGAGTATTACATGCGTAACAATAGTGTCTGAATTGCTCATTTCTCTCTCTCCTTTATTTATTAGATTAAAGTTAAAGATCAATCTTATCTATGAGAGAATAAAAAATCCTCCCAATTTGTACTTGGAAGGATTAGTCTTTCACTTATATTAAATAAGTTCTTTTTTGCCGTTGGAATCATGACAAATAAAGTGTAAACCGATTTATAAAAATGGATAGACTAATCCTATATTTTGTAGTTTGAAGTTATTCATTTCAAATAAAAATATAGATTAGTTAATCATTGTCCATCCATCAGTCCTCTCAATATTGTATTTTTATATTAACAAATTTTTTAATGGAATACAATTCAGCATCATCTTCACCTCAAATTACTGCTTGTTGCTCTTTTGATAATTCCCATACAATTGACCACAAGCAGCATCTATATCAATTCCAAATTGACTTCTAATGGTCACATTAATACCTGATAATTTTAATTTATTGTAAAAATTAACAACATGACCTTCATCAACTTCACCGAACCTTAAAGGAGAACTGACGGTTGGGTTATATCTGATTAAATTTACATGATATAAACGCCCTTCTTTATATCGACCTTTTAATAGACTTACTACTTCTTTAGCATGGTCAATAGAATCATTCACACCAGGTAACATAATATAAGCAATATATACTTTTCTTGATGTTATTCGTATATGCTCATCTAATGTGTCCATTACATTTAATAATGGATACCTATCATTAATCGGCATCAACTTACTTCGTTGTTCATTAAAAGGAGAATGTAACGAAAACGTCAAATTAACTTGCGGATAATTCAGAGTCATTTTTTTTATACTTGGTATAATACCAATAGTTGAAATAGATAACCTACGAGGGCTTAAAGCAAACAGCGTAGGATCAGTGAGTACATCTAAGGCATCAAAAACTTGTACATTAGCTAACGCTTCTCCCATCCCCATAAAAGAAATACTATCAATTGAGTGACCTTGTAAGTAAAAATGGAGGATTTGGTCAGTTATTTCATCTGAAGTCAAATTTCTTTTTAATCCAATGTCACCTGTTGCACAAAATTTACACCCAAAATTACATCCGCACTGAGAAGATATACAAAATGATTCCCACCCAGCTTTATATTTCATATTTACCGTTTCTATTTTTTCATTTCCTGAAATTTCAAATAAGACTTTATTGACTTGCTCAGAATGTTGTTCCTTTAAAGGAACAATATCTATAATAGACTCTC
>Ga0213822_1000242_pt1 | contig 48864 bp, 43 predicted proteins | sample MC6MC0908MG_FD_179872 | JGI IMG/M metagenome (GOLD analysis project Ga0213822, IMG submission 179872) | Enriched soil aggregate microbial communities from Iowa State University, Ames, United States - MC6-MC0908-MG | ecosystem: Environmental > Terrestrial > Soil > Unclassified | place: USA: Iowa... | reverse complement strand
GAATCCGCTAAGGGATGCAGTGAAAATAAAGGTAAGATTCCCATAAGAACAGTGAGAAAACTAAAGAGTTTCACTAATTTCTTCATTTGGTACCTCCTCGATCTTGGGAGCACGGTGCAGCACAAAGAAGTGACCAACAACACTAACAACAATCAAGACTAGTAAGCTGACAATCATAATCTTATAATCTGCTGTTCCACTGCCAAACTGCATTAATAACTTCTCAATGTATTGTAATGGTGAATATTCCCTTAATTTTCCCGCTGCAGAAAATTGATCGAAATGAAGTCCTAGTGCTTCTGTTAGGAATAAATATAAGCTTAAAATCACTAACAGGATAAACATGCCAACCATTTTCAATTGACGTAATAAATAGGCTGCCACAAGGAGCATTGTTAGCATGATCAATGTGATGATACCGGTCCAAAGCATGAATTTTTCTTCTGCTATTGGCAATAAATAACCGGAAAGCACTCCGATCACAATTCCTTCGACAAGGCCAATGCTTACGGTAATCATAGTGATCAGTGTATTATGACTCACCAATGTTCTTTCTTCAGCAAATGAATCTTGCTGGAGCCTCTTTCGTTCATTATTGGAAATAACATAAGCAGTAAATAAAGCGACAATAAAACAAATCAATACCATAAAATAAGGAGTAAATGTATCACCTGCTGTGATGACTCCGGTATTTTTGGTTTGGACAGGGTTTGAAAGGAAGCTTAATAGACTTTCATTTGGCCGTTCCCCAATACGGCTATTTGCAAGCACACCCTCGAAATTTTGAGCGAAATTTTTATCTTCCAGCAATTTATTTGTTAAATTTTCTGAAAGATCACCAGCCTGTTTCACTAGAGTCGTCCCGCTGGCTTGAATTACTTTAGCTTGTTGATCAATGGCATCAAATGTTTGAAAGACATGATCAGCTGTATTTAAATTATTTCTCGATTGATCTGCCAGCGACTGGCTCATGGCAAGTAACGTATTAAGTTCTCCGCCTAGTGAAAGGATAGCAGTTTGTTCATTATTCTTATCAAGCAAAATTTCGGATTGCTTATCCTGTAGTTTAAGGCTTGCTTCACGCCATGCTGCCAAATCCTTTAAGGTTCCAGAAAGATTGGTATTTAGTATTTCAGCTTGTTCCATGGTTTGTTTAATCATTCCCGCCATTTGTATGGAATTTTGATTTGCACCATTGACAAGTTGAATATACCCATCCATTTTACTTTTCAAGTCTTCTGTCTGCTGACGAATTTCCTCTGTTATTTGCTTAGCTATATAGTCGGCTAAAACATCCACAATGTCTTCTTTATTAAATAAATAATAGAGTGAATCCACTGTAGCCATATCTGCCAAATTGGTTTGAGTCAACTGATTTTCTAGATCCGGATTATTAAACTGATCCATCCCGATTCCAAAATAGACATTATACAGCATCAACAATTTTTGGTAATCACTGACGGTATCACTTGCCGCATTAATTAAAGCACTTGTCGAATCACTTACCAGTGGTGACATCACTTGATGTTTTATATAGTTATTGATGATCTTTATGTTTTCAATAAACTTCTCTGGTTCATCCATTGGATCATTGTTATCTTGACCCTCAGTATTTGTATCATTTTTGTTTTCTTTGACTAAGTCCGAAGTTAATTCTTTTAATTGCTTGGTTTTTTGTTCAGTTGGCGTTGAAGTTCCCCCACCAGTTACTGGTGAAACGGGAATATCCACATTTGTGACATCCTTTTGTTCCATTTCCCAATTCCATGTAATTGGTTGGAAAACATCAATAGCTGCATCCGTTTCCTTCAAATTTACGTTTAATTTGACGGTGAATGGTCCTTTGTCCGTTTCAGGAAGGATAATCTTTTTGTTTTTAATAAAAGGCTCGGTATAATCCATTTCAGGAAGATTTGGCAATGTTAATAACACTTTAGCTACAGAAAATTCCTTTGGAATGGATAAGGTAAACTCCTGTCCTTGCTTTTTATTTTCCGGGAGGATGACAGAATCTTTAAGTGTTACTCCATTTGTCATCAAACTATTTTTGATTTCTTTCACTTGGTCTGACAATGGCAATCTATTTGCTTCGCGGTTTGGAGTATATCCAAACTCCTTATTGTATTGATGAGAGACAGCGATGACATTTTTTAGTTGTGTGACGGTTGTCTCTTTCAAACCTATTCCATCTAGATCTTCTCGATGTAAAGACGGAAGTTTATCCATTTGCTTTTGGATTTTGTTATGGACATTTTCATCTGGCCTAGAAAAAAAATGATTTAGGTTCACCCTTTGCTCTTCTCCAGAAGAATGTTTAATTTCCTTTTTCAGCTTTTCAGCAACTAATTTCTGCATATCGGACGCCAATTTATCGGCTAACTCTGTATTCACTTTTTCCAATTTTTCTTTCGTGCTTGAAAGGTATTCTTGAATGGCTGCCGATTCTGACAAGATATTAGCGGTTTGATCTCCTTTTGGATGGAACTGATCATTGATTGCTTTGTTCGCTGAAATTAAATAATCTAACTGTTGAAGGACTTCACTCTGATTCATTTTGCTATCCAAATCATTTAACTGATCTGAAAAGCCTTTTGAAACAAGCGTGTTAGCTGCATTCATTTTAGTAAAGTCCATGAAGCTGGACTGATAAGTTTTACTTGTTTGTACTCCTTCACCCTCGTTACTCTCAAATTCTTTTAAAATATCCTGTAAACCTTTAAAACTATCTCTCGATACATTTGTTTTATCTTGCACCGCTCCAAACATAGAGGCATAACCTTCTAATGGGCGATGAATATCATGAGTGTAAATATTGGTATATAATTGTTCTTTTTTAACCAATGTACTGATATTGTCTTGGGCATCATGCAAATTTCCAAGCACACTTGCAAAATAAACATCAATGATCCGGCGATTAAACTCTTCTAAGATCGAGCTCGCTGTTTTCTCTGCCTTTGCTTTCATATTACTGTTTTCCGATGCATTAATTTTGTAATTCAAAATCACCTTCTCTGGCGATTTCGAATCAATTGATAATGCTTTTTGCGTAAAGTCATTGGGAATGACAATCAACATATTGTAAACATTCCGCTTTAGTCCGTTTTCCGCAACTCCACGGCTGACGACATACCAGTCATGTTGACTATCTTTTTCAATACTCTTGATAAACTCATTACCAAATTCATAGTTATCCCCATTAAATTTTGCACCTTGGTCCTCATTAACCAGTGCGACAGTCATTTTTTGGTCATCCTTGTTATTTTTGCTTTTTGATGCTTGATTCAACGCTAAATAAGAACTACCCGATGAGAGCATAAGCACCAGAATCAGAAATAACAAGACACCCCGCTCAAACTTTTTCATTCAAATCAACCCCTGAAAATCTCTCATATGTATGAAAGTGAATAATTCCTTTTTTACTAATCCCAGGTAGAAGATAAACAAAGAACAAAAGCCACACAACGATTGTCGTATGGCTTTTGGCTACATGGTTACATAGTCCCGAATGCCTCATTTTACTTATCTAATAGCTTTTTATTATCAGTAATAAATTATTGTAGACCAAAATTCTGTGATAATTGATCATCTTGTTGAGCCACAGCATCCGCTGTTTTGTTCAATTGTGCGTTAATATCCTGCATCAATTGAGCAAAATTTTGTACCTTTGGCTTCAACTGGTTGAACTGATCATCAAACCTTTGGAATGCACGACCTTCCCATTCGCCGCGGAGTTCATTTTGTAAATTAGTGAGATCCCTTAAAATTTGCTCAATCTGTTGTGCACTTTGTCCATATCGAGTTGCTTTAGCTTTCAACTCTGCAGGGGTCATACGAATTTGTCCAGCCATATCTCTCCATCTCCTCTACCTTTATTTTGCCTATAGAAAATAGACATTTTTTATCATAAAAATTTCATGATAAACATAATCAAACTATCTCTACGTGTATTGCATGGCCAAAAAACTGTGCATTAACTTCCATTTCCGAGCCCAAACTTATACAATTTTCCCTATATTTGTATATATCATAAATTAAAAAAACATTCAAAATTCTTTTGATATAGCGTTGAATTGCTGCTAGTTATTTTTTCTTATATTTATCTCGAAAATAGGATTTTTTGAAGAAAATCAGCATGAATACGATTCTTTTATCCCGAGAAATCAGACTGGCTTTTTGATGTGTTTAGAGGAAATATTACAAAATATAGGTCTCCCATACTGTTTTTTGATACAAATTAATGTTTCCATTTATACCCTGTTATTGGTCAGTGCAAAATACAATACAACATAAAAAATAGAGACGATGCACTGTGTTCGATGCACACGATGGAGTGGTACAAAGAGCAATGGCCTCATGCCAAAAAACAAATTTTTAGCTGCTGCACGCCAATTATCTCCTTTCCATAAAATATCGTAAGAGCGAAAAAGATATTTTCCAACCCAAAGGGAAAGTTGTGGTGCTTAAAAATGAATAAATATAAGCCTTATCACCATTCATTTCAGAATCTCCAAGAGAATGGAATGCCGTTTGAACAGGTCTTTGAACGGATTGTTACATTCATGAAAATAAATCCAAACGGGAACTACCGCTTAATGGTTGGCACAGATTCACAGGTCCATAAATCACGGACTATTTTTATCACTGGAATTGTCATTGAAAATAAAGGAAGTGGAGTATGGGCGTGCATAAGAAAACTGATTGTGCCAAGAAAAATGACACATTTACATGAGCGGATATCCCTTGAGCTGTCGTTAACAGAGGAAATTGTTTCGCTGTTCACGGAAGAAAGAAAAAGTGAATTGATTAATATTGTTCTTCCCTATCTATATCAAGGTGCAACCTTCACAATGGAAGGGCATATCGATATTGGGGCAGGCAAACGAAATAAAACAAGAGAGTTTGTAAAAGAAATGGTAACGAGGATTGAATCCATGGGGGTTGAACCGAAAATCAAACCGAACGCCTTCGTCGCCTCCAGCTATGCGAACCGTTACACCAAATAAGGGTGTCAGCCACCACGAAAGGACACATGTCCTAAATTGGTGCCTGACACCCTTATTACGGTAGCCATATTATATATAGTTCAATTCTACCTTTACGGTGGTGCCTTTGCCGAGCTCGCTTTCAATTTTCATGGTACCGTTATGTTCTTGGATGATTTTGTTGCTAACTGTTAGGCCAAGTCCGATTCCTTTGTCCTTGGTGGTATAAAACGGTGTTCCCAAATAGCCCATGAGCCCTGTGTCAATCCCAATACCTTCATCGGAAAAACTAATCAGTACTCTTTTTTCCTCTATTTTTTGGACGTTAATATGGACGGAACCGCCGTACTGCATCGATTCAATGGCATTTTTTAAAAAATTTACAAAGACTTGTTTCAATTGATGCGGGCTGCAAAGTAAATCAATCTCATTCGTATGATAGTGGTTTATGATTTGCACATTATGTAATAATGCTTGAGGATGAAGAATTTTAACCGTGCTTTCTAGGATTGAATATAGACTTGCCCGCTCAAATTGAATGGCTTGAGGTTTGGCGAGCGACATAAACTCGTTAACAATCATATCGATTCGGTCTAGTTCATTCTCGATTATCGATAAATAGTCTTCTTGCTTTTCTATATTGGTTGTCCCTTTTAAAAGCTTGGAAAAACCCTTTAATGAAGTCAATGGGTTTCGGATTTCGTGCCCGACCCCGGCAGCTAATTGGCCAATGATGGAAAGACGGTCCAAATTACGGAGTGCATCATCATTTTTTACTCTGTCCGTAATATCTCTGCCCACTGTCACATAGGATTCAACCTCATTTTGATCATTATAAATGGGGGACATAGTTGTCTCGCAATCGATTACTTCATTGCTGATGGTTGTAATTTTTGTCTGAAACAGCTGAGGCTCTCCCGTTTCGATTAGTCTTTGATAAACACAATCAAAATGTTCCTTTTCCACCGGTTCAAGAAGATCATATACCGTTTTGCCAATTAATTGTTCCGGTGTATACCCAATCCCTTTTTCATGTGACGGAGAGGCATAGAAAATCTTCTTATCCTTTGTATAAAGCTTAATCATATCTGTTGTATTTTCCGTAATTAATCGATACAATTCCCGCGTTCTTTTCAATTCTCTTTCCATATTTAATCGTTCTGTAATATCACGATATACGGCGATGATAGCAATTATTTCTCCCTTCAAATTTCGAAAAGGAGAATAGGAAACAGCAATATCAAGAACGGTACCATCTTTATGGCTGCGTTGTGTATTCATATTATGAAAGGCTTCGCCAAGTTTAACTGCTCCTATTATTTCTTTCAAAATATCAGGATTGGGAAATTCCTCAAATGTTCTCCCTAAAACATCCTCCTCAGTATAGCCAAAAATTTTGGTATACATAGGATTTATTCGAATAAACCGATTCTCCATATCAACAATGCAGATTCCATCAGCCGTACAATTAAGAAAAAGGTCAATTAATTCATCAGGATTATAGACAACCGATTCATTCTCTTTTCCAAAAATCGGGAAACACTTCGCCATAGAGATCTCTCCAAACACATCAAAATTACTATCAATTTCCATTTTACAGAATTTTTCGGTAAAGAAAAGAGATATTTTCAAACTGGTGTCAGGCACCATAAAAAGACACTAGTCCACCTCAGGCGGACACTTTTACAAAACAGAAAAAAACGCTTGGGCCTTAGTAGCGGCGCAAGCGTTTCTGCATTTCTGTTTTCATGTTTATAATGCTTCTTCTACTTCTTTTGCCATTGCTTTGACGGATTTTAAGCCGCCGCCGCTTAGGTACCATGAGTCTGCATCTAGGTAGACAATTTTATCATTTTTATAGGCTTCCGTTTTCTTCACCAGCTCATTTTCAACGATTTCTTTTGCACCAACTTCACCGCCGACAGCCGTTGCACGGTCAATAACAAACAAGACATCAGGATTTTTCTCCTTAATATATTCAAATGTTATACTCTGACCGTGTGAAGAGACCTCGATATTCTTATCTGCTGCGCCAAATCCAAACACATCATGGATCAGGCCGAAACGGGAGCTTGGGCCATAGGCGCTCACTTTTCCTTCATTCGCCAGGACAATAAGCCCTTTTTGATCGAGGGTAGACGCCTTTTTATGTAACTTTTCAACACTTGTCTCAATGTCTTTTAATTCACTTGCCACCTTATCTTCTTTGCCAAAAATCTCACCAATTAATTTCATATTTTTCTCAAAAGAATCCATATAATTAGCATAATCAAGTCCAACAAATACAGTTGGTGCAATCTCTGCAAATTGGTCGTATAATTCCGCCTGGCGTGCGGAGATAAAAATAACATCTGGCTTCAAGGCGTGAACCGCTTCGAAATCAGGCTCTTTTAAGCTGCCAACATTCGTATATTTTTTATCCGCGTATTTTTTCAAATAGGAAGGAATAGTTGTCTGCGGGACACCAGAAACTTCTATACCTAACTCATCTAGGGTATCTAAGACACCAAAATCAAACACAACCACTTTTTTCGGATTCTTTGCAACAACAGCTTCACCATATTGATGCTTGATGGTCATTTTCTCAGCAGCTTTTTCCGTCTTATTAGAGGACGCCGTTTTCGCACTGCCTTCCTCTTTGGATGTCCCTCCACATGCCGCTAAAACAAAAATTATCGTAAAAACCAATCCTAGTAAACTCCATTTTTTCATTATTCTTCAACTCTCCTTTTTATGAATTAAAATACACACAGATTCTACAGTTGTTCATTTCCTGAATCGGAATATCCATATCGTAAATTTCGCTCAAGGCATCTGACTGAATAATCTCTTCTGTCGGGCCATCCTTCACAACCCTGCCATCCTTCATCGCGACAATTCGGTCTGAATAAACGGAGGCAAAGTTAATATCATGCAGGACAATAACCACCGTTTTCCCAAGCTCATCCACAAGCCTGCGCAATATTTTCATAATCTGAACCGAATGCTTCATATCCAAATTGTTCAGCGGTTCATCAAGCAAAATATACTCGGTATCCTGGGCGATCACCATCGCGATAAAAGCACGCTGCCGTTGACCGCCGGATAATTCATCTAAAAAACTATCCTGCATTTCAGTTAAGTGCATATACTCAAGCGATTGCTCGACAATCCGTTCATCTTCCTCGGTAAGACGGCCCTTCGAATAAGGAAACCGGCCAAAGGAAACAAGCTCGCGGATGGTGAGCCGGACATTCATGTAATTCGATTGCTTCAATATTGAAACCCTTTTAGCAAATTCCTGCGATTTCATTTTCCGAACATCCGACTTGTCGACAAGCACTTCCCCCGTATCAGCATCAAGCAGCCTGCTGACCATCGACAAGAGCGTTGATTTACCAGCGCCATTCGGCCCAATAAAGGAAGTAATTTTTCCAGGCTGTATATCCACGGTAACCTGATCCACAACTGATTTTTTCCCGTAAAGCTTCGTTAATGACTTCACTTGAATCATGCCGTTTTCCTCTCCTTTAGAAGTAAATAGATGAAATAGACACCGCCGATAAAGTTTATAATGACACTCAGTGTTGTTGAAAAAGTAAAGATCCGTTCAACTACCCATTGCCCGCCGACTAAAGCGATAATACTCATCACGACTGCCCCGCTAATCAGCACCTTATGTTTATAGGTTTTGAAAAATTGATACGATAGATTGGCGACAATTAGGCCAAAAAAGGTAATCGGCCCAACGAGTGCCGTCGAAATCGAAATGAAAATCGCCACGATGACAAGCATCTGCTTCACAATCGAATCGTACGGAACGCCGAGGTTAATGGCCATCTCACGGCCGAGCGATAAAACATCAAGATATTTTACATAGCGCCATGCATAGGTCATTACCAGCGCAATAATGACCATCGCCATCCATACCAAATCTGAATTGATATTATTAAAACTAGCAAACATCCGATCTTGGACAATCTGAAACTCGTTCGGGTCAATCAGTACCTGAAAAAAGGTGGAGATACTTGAGAAAAACGTGCCGACGATAATCCCAACCAGCAGCAAAAAGTAGATCGGCTGCCCGCCTTTTTTAAATAAAAAGCGATATAAAACAAGAGCAAATACTATCATCACAGCAACAGAAAGTAAAAAGTTGACCTGTTTATTCACAACAATCATGTGGCTAGAGCCTAAAAAGAAAATAATCACCGTTTGTAACAGTAAATACAGGGCATCCAGCCCCATAATGCTCGGTGTTAAAATGCGGTTATGGGTAATCGTCTGGAACACAACCGTTGCATAGGCAATCGTAAACCCTGTAATCACCATGGCTATTACTTTTATCGCCCTTCTAGGCAGGGCGTAATCAAAGCTGCCATTTAAATCATGAAATAAGTAAAGGGCACAACATCCGACGGCAACAATAGCGAGACTGAACATTTTCAGCGAATTACGCATATACCTTCCTCCTAAAAAGAAGATAGAGGAAAATCCCGCTGCCGATGACACCGACCATGAGACTGATCGAAATCTCATACGGATAAATAATCACCCGGCCCAAAATATCACAAACTAGCAAAAAGTTAGCTCCTAGAAGAGCAGTATGCGGCAATGTTTTTTGCAGATGGTCGCCTTTAAAAATTGAGATGATATTCGGAATGATTAAGCCGAGGAACGGGATAATCCCGACTGTCAACACGACCGTTGCCGTTATTAAGGCAACGAGCGCCAGCCCAACATTCACGACCCTGCGATAGGCAAGACCTAAATTTTTTGAAAAGTCTTCCCCCATCCCGGCTACGGTAAAGCGGTTGGCATAGAAATAAGCTATAACTAATATCGGAATACTTATGTATAACAGTTCATAGCGCCCTTTCATGATCATTGAAAAATCTCCTTGAAGCCACGCCGACATATTTTGAATCACATCGGCCCGGTAAGCAAAAAACGTCGTAACAGAGGACAAAATGTTCCCAAACATCAGCCCGACGAGCGGAATGAAAATGGCATCTTTAAACTTGATACGATCCAGAATTTGCATAAATAAAAACGTACCTCCAAGTGCGAACACAAAGGCTACGGCCATTTTTTCCATCATAGAAGCATTTGCAAATAACAACATCGAAACGAGGATTCCTAGACGAGTGGCATCCAAGGTTCCCGCCGTTGTCGGAGAGACAAATTTGTTGCGGCTGAGCTGCTGCATAATCAAACCAGCAATGCTCATCCCCGCCCCTGCTAGTAAAATGGCTACTAATCGCGGCACCCTGCTGATAAGGAAGATTTGCGTTTCCTCAGATTGATAGTCTACTAGATCCATTGGTGAAATACTGCTCACCCCAACAAACAATGAACCCACAGATAAAATAATTAATGCCAAAAGCAAATATCGTTTCTTCATGGCTGTCCCCAATAATTTAGTCTTATAGATGATATTGAAAATCATTATCACTTACTTACCTACAACTATGATTATAACAGGGTAAAATATGTTGTCAATGAACAAATGAGAATTTTTATCAATTAAAATGGAAAATGCATACAATTAGCAAAGATTATTTTTCAAACACATAGAGGAATAGGATGGTAAAATGGAAAAAATAATGAAACAGCCCCCGCAATACATGAACATTGTTAGCCGTTAAAACATATTTTGATAATAAAAAACCAACTTATAGAAGACCGTGGTCCCCTAACCACGGCCCCAAAACATGATGTGTGAGTCGAAAAAATAATCCATCCTTTGTCAGCCAAACAAGTGTGGGTTATTTTTTTGTTGCCGTTGTCTAAACATGCTCCTCACCCTTCAGATTTAATTTGCCAGATAAATGGTTTTGACATGCTCTAAATTCCGATACACCGTTTCCCTTTCTGCCGTGATTAATATCAGCTTTTTATTAATGGCCTTCTGCAGTAAGCCTATTTTTCCACTGCTGTTGCCACCATCGATGACGACCAATTGATTTTCTAACTTTTTACATTGCTCGTCGAAGCTTCTGGCTAATGGAATTTTGACAGGGTTGACAGGTAAAGATTGACGCTCTAAGGAATACGGTGTTGCATTTTCTGGGTATGGGATCAGCCATTTCACATGGTTCATTGAAATAAACACTGTTTTATAAACCGGGGAGTAAAAGACAAAATAGTCATTCATAATACTCGTTAAATAGCCATGAATCGACTGATTCCCCGTTACATACACCTCGACAAATCTCCCTTTAGCGTTTGTTAACATCCTTCGAAATGAAATCCCCTGTGACTCTGTTTCGAGCGGTTTTTCTGACGGGGGTTCATAATAGATGCTGTTTTCCTCTATTTTGGTTTCTTTCATCCGCTGAATATGAACGGAGGGAATATAAAGGAAAGACCCCGTTCTCCCCTCATATAAAACAATAATGTCCAATCCGGAGTCAACTAAGATTCCTGAGTAATAATTTCCGCCTGAAATCTCAATTTCGATATTTTTTCCCATTAAATCGCTAAATTCATTCATTGTTCGCCTCTCCTTTTCCCTCTATTTATTTTAGCGCCCCGCCAAAGAGCGATGAAACCCAATAGTATAAAACAACTAACGTAAACAATGTTGCTGGAGGAATGACCACGAACGTGATTTTTACATATTCCCACCACGTAATAAATATCTTTCCTTTTCTAACGATATGCATCCACATCAGTGTCGCGAGCGTACCCATTGGGAGCAGCAACGATCCCATGTCACTGCCAATAACGTTGGCTAAATAAGATACCTTCAAGGTCAGCATATCTAGGTTCATATGGGTTAAGGTAAGGGTTCCGACCATGAGCGCCGGGTGATTATTAAAAATATTGGAGAGGATGGATAGTAATCCCCCCATCATGACACTCGCATGGAGCAGGCTTCCGGACACCATCGGCTGCATAAATCCAATCAGCCAGTCGGTCAGACCGATATTATTCAAGCCGTAAATGATGACATACATACTAAATGCGAAAACGAGAATGTACCAAGGCGTTTTTTTCAGCATATCAACAGGAGGTATTTTTAAATAAGCCCATCTCCAGCCTAATAGGACAAGCGAGCCAATCACCGCCATAAGGGATACCGGGATGGAAAAAAACGATGCAACAAAAAGGCTGACACGAACAGCGAATACAAATAGAAGGACATTTCGCATGAATTTTGATCGTTCTTTTTCAGAAGAATAATGTGGTCCGGGCTTTAGTGGATGGTAGGTTGAGTGAGACAGACCCGTTACCTTAGAAGGAATCGTTTTCGGCAATACTTTTTTAAAGCGAAGGAACAGCAGAAATACTAATAATAGAAGCCCGAGTGTTGCCGGGACAAACATCATCGCAGTATGCAAATACAGACTCATATGGACGATTTTTAGGGCGATCAGGTTGACGATATTACTAACTCCTATTGGGGCACTTGAAGCGGTAGCAATTAAGCCCCCAGACAATAAATAAGGGATTTTTTGGTGGTTTTTTAAGCCCATGTTATTTAGCAGCATGACAAGAATCGGGGTGGTGATTAAGATGCTTCCATCATTATTGAAAAAAAGCGTCATCAGAAAGCATAACAGATTGACGTACCAGAATAGACGGATACCGGACCCCTTTGCTTTAGCCGCAAGCTTCTCGGCCACCCAGTTAAAGAATCCAAAGCTTTCTAGGACGATAGCCATGACAATCGTTGCGATTATCGTGATTGCTGCACCGCTAATCGTTTCTGTAATAATACCAAGATCGGACAGTGTGACACTGCCGCTAATAAAAACAAGAATTGCGCCAATTGTGGCCGGAATGGCTTCATTAATTCCGCGTGGTCTCCAGAGTATAAAGATGAGGGTGGCTACAAACGAGAATATAGTCATCCACACCATTGGTTGAAATTGCATAATGATCTCCTCTCAAATGCTAGTAATTCATGATGTCATCATGAAACGGCTTGGTCTCCTCGAATAAGTTAGTCCGCTCATGTCCCCCCCTCCCATTTATCTCTCTTGGTATTGTGTACTTTATTTATATGTACGGAGAAATAGACAGGCTCTAGGTTCGTACCCGTTTGGAGGGAAATTCCACAATAATCTAGATACGTTGGTAAAAGTAAAAAGGGTGTCAGGCACCATGTGAAAAATTCACATGGTGCCTGACACCCTTTCTACACTTATGACATTACTTATATTTTTTTGTTCGTTTTCTAAGTGGCGGTATTTCCAAATAGGTCACTATTCTCCATATCCATTCCAATGGGCCGAATTGGAAGAAGTGCAGCCAGATTGTGCTGAATATAAATTGGATGATATATATAGTTAAACAGAGGTAAAGTGATTGTATATTGGTAATATTGTTGAATAAATTCAGCATATTTCCAGCCAAATAGATTAAGGCTGTTTGCGTAATATAGTTTGTTAACGCCATCCGTCCGTAGCTTTTTAAAGGCGAGAGTACTTTTTGAAAAAATGAAGATTGCAAGAGCAACATTAGGAGGCCGACATAAAAGGCCGAGATAATTGGTCCAATTGAAATCCCAATATTGAAGAAGCATTGTGTTGTCTGGAAATCCGCTTCCGAACCATATCCATATACAATCGGAGCATATTGGTATTGATAAATAAGGCCTATGATGCTTAAACCAAACATAATACTTGTAAAAAGGATTACCTTATTACGTTTTTTTGAAAGCTGCTCGAACACCTGAAATTGACCTGCTGCAATTCCCAATAACATCAGTGGAATAACCATAAACAGTTTGAATGAAAAAATCCCCAAAACAATTAACATGGCCGTTCCAAACACCAGATTAACTACTCTATTCGCTTTGTAAAATGGCAAAATAAGAAGCCCGCAAATAGCGTAAACCGTTAATGCTTCTCCTGGATGGAAACGGACATGGACTACGCCTATAATAAATAAAGCGATTATGCGCCTTAGGAATAGAACATATCCATTTCTTCCTTTTGCATTGGCCCGTGTGATAAAAATATAAAAGCCCACCCCAAACAAAAAGGTAAAAATCGTATAAAAGCGGCCCTCCACAAAAAAATATAAAAACCGCCAGTAAGTCGTCTCCATGGTGTGGGGAGTTGGCAGTTTCACCGACAGCAACGGAAGAACATTCACCAAAATGATGCCCATCAGTGCAAACCCGCGTAAATAATCAAGCGTATCAATCCGTTTATTTACATCCATCGACATTTCTCCTTAAGGATGATAATCCAACACCTATTAAATTCAATACCAACCACCAATCTCCTTCAGCCGGTAAATTAAAAACCTCTCGTTCGAATTATGTTCATAATAGTAAGGCAGCTTGACTTCCCCTTTTACTTCAAACGAGGTCTGGTTCTCAAGAAAATAAATATATTCCTCAGATGGATAATATAACACCAGCTCTATATCCCGTTCCGCTTTCTCGACTGACAGCAAAATATTATTTACTATCTTCCGAAACACTTGAATTGAAAACGGATTAAAGAAATAAAAGCGATTATCCCTTGCATCAATCTCATACTCCTCTGCAAGGCAGCATTGAAACTGAATTTGGTCCCTGCCCTTTTTCGTTTTCCCCGCATAACTGCCAAGATTTTCAACGGCAGCATGAAAAAGCATTTCATTCATTTCCACCCCAACAACCACTGCATGAAAAAAATAGTGGAGATAAAAATTCAATCGCCCTTTCCCGCAGCCAAAATCAACCACCCGATCACTGCTTTTCACTTCGTAATGACGAAATAACTCCTCCAATGCACTATAAGGTGTCGGCTCATAGGGATGATAATGTATCAACTTGTTAGCATGCCCGCCCCCACGCATGTCTCCCTTTGTTTTGATGTTCAATAACTTATCATAATAATGTTCTTTCATCGCTTACACCTATTCACGTATATTTAAAACAACTACAATTTCAAATCTAGATTAAACCATTTTTTGTGAAAAAGACATTAAAACCGCTCCTTCGCCCATTTTTTCCTGATTAACTTCTATAAAAGAAGGAAAAAGTGGTATAATGTCGAAAGTCTAAAAGATAATAGAATGATTTTGTACTGACTTCGTAAGACTGAAATCATTCCCATAAAATCGTTAATCAGTAATCCTCTGTTTGACTAAAAAAACAAGGAGGTGGTTTCATGTGAAAATTAAAAAAATATTAAATAACAACGCCGTTGTCGTTACAGATCATAATGAAGAAAAAATTGCCATTGGTATGGGAATTGCGTTTCAGAAAAAGAAAAACGATATTATTAACCCGGGTAAAATTGAAAAACTATTTGTCATGAAGGAAAATGAAAAATTTCAGCAATTGCTTCTTCAAATACCTGAAGAGCATTTTGCCCTCTCAGAGGAAATTATCACCTACGCCGAAGAATCCCTTGGAAGCAAATTAAATGAGCATATTCATATTGCCCTAACCGACCACTTATCCTTTGCCATTGAACGCATACGTGATGGAATCAACCTAAAGAATAAACTCCTTCATGAAATAAAAATTCTTTATAAAAAGGAATTTGATATCGGACTGTGGGCGCTCAGGCATATTGAGAAAAAGACAAGCATCAAGATGCCTGTGGATGAAGCAGCCTTTATCGCCCTGCATCTTCACACCGCTAATTTAAAGGGTGGGGACATGAAGCAAACGCTCCGGCAAACGGCCATTATCGGAGATATGGTCCAAACGATTAAGGATTACTTACATATTGACATAGACGAAGACGATTTATCTTATCAACGATTAATGACCCATCTTCGTTTTGCTCTTTCAAGAATTAGCAATGGAGAGCCAAATACAATCGATGATGAAATGCTGCGAATGATCACTAATAAGTTCCCAACCGCATACAGCTGTGCAAAAAAGGTTTCAACGGAGCTTGCGCAAAATCACGGCATCCTCCTGCCTGAACACGAACTCGGTTATTTAACCCTTCACATTGAAAGATTAAGAAAACGTTAAAAAGCGCCTGGACCTCTATGCTGTCCAAGCGCTTTTTTGTTATAGCTTCTCTATTTATTCTTACGGATTTTGTTAATTTCATCTGCAACGAATTGGACATTCGTTCCAACAATGACCTGAATGCTTTGCTTCCCGACGATATTGATTCCCGGTACGCCAGTTGCCTTGATTTTCTTTTGGTCAACGGCATTCATGTCTTTTACTTCCATCCTTAGACGTGTCACACAGTTGTCAACAGCTGTGACATTAGCGTCTCCGCCTAAGCCTTCATAAATTTGTGCCGCCATCGCAGCAAATTTACTTTCACCTTTTGCAAGGGAAACCTCTTCAATCTCATCATCATCATCTTCACGACCAGGAGTCTTTAAGTTGAATTTTGTGATGATGAAGCGGAATAAGAAGTAGTAAATAACCGCAAACACTAATCCTTGAACGAGTAACATATAAGGCTGATTTGCTAATGGTAATCTTGAACTTAAAACAAAGTCAACAAGTCCGGCACTGAAGCCAAATCCTGCTGTCCAATGGAACGCTGCTGCAATTGCTAAAGAGAGACCGGTCAATACAGCATGCACAAGATAAAGCATTGGCGCTAAGAACATGAAGGCAAATTCAATTGGTTCAGTAACTCCAGTAAAGAATGCTGCAAAGCCTGCTGCCAGCATTAAGGAAGCCACTTGCTTTTTCTTTTTCGTTTTTGCTGTATGAACCATTGCTAATGCAGCTGCCGGCAGCCCGAACATCATTACAGGGAAGAATCCAGCTTGATACATTCCGGTAACACCTTTTGTGCCTTTACTTGCCCAGAAGTTACCAATGTCATTGATACCGGCAACGTCAAACCAAAATACAGAGTTTAATGCATGGTGTAACCCTGTAGGAATTAATAGTCGGTTGAAGAAGCCATAAAGGCCTGCACCCACCGCACCTAATTTACTCATTCCAGTACCGAAAGAAACTAAACCAGAGAAAACAACTGGCCAAACAAAGAATAATACTGCAGAAACCACCAGCATTGAAACCGCTGTCATAATTGGTACAAGACGCTTACCACTGAAGAATGCTAAGGCATCCGGTAATTTCACTTGACTAAAGCGATTGAACATAACTGACGCGGTGATACCTGAAAGAAGACCAATAAAGGCGTTTCCGATTTTCGCAAACGCAGGATCTACTTTTGCTGCATCAATGCCCTGCAGTAATGCAACTGTATTTGTGGATAGCAAGGTTGTCACAACCAGGTAGGCTACCAAACCACTCAATGCGGATGAGCCATCTTTTTCCTTCGACATCCCTAACGCTACACCAACCGCAAATAGAATTGGAATATTATCAATAATTGATGAACCAGCTTTAATTAAGAAAGCAGCTAACGGACTGTCTGCACCCCAGCCAGATGGGTCGATCCAGTAACCAATACCCATTAAAATGGCGGCAGCCGGTAATACGGCAACAGGCAGCATCAATGAGCGGCCAAGTCTTTGAAAATACTTCTTCATTTTTTTACCCCCTATAAATTTTAATCAAACTACTAGACATCTGAAAATACTAAATTGAATAATTTCTACAAAAGAATGACGAATAGCAGCTTTTGAATCACTCTTACTATTTTGTCCATCACCTCCTTAAAGTAATTTTTCTAAAAGTGAAGTGCTGCTGCTAGTCAAAAGCAGCACTTCACTATTGAATTACTTAGCAACAGCTGTGAATAAAACCGTCTTGCCGGCAGTACCTTCCTTTTCCTCGGTAAATGTGTATTGTTTTTTTCCTTCTTGGCTGTTGGTAATTACAACTGGAGTGATGGTACTTTTGGCGTTTGTACTAATATATTCCCAGTCTACCTCAATTAGTAGTTGCCCAGCAGTAACTTTGTCTCCCTCTTTAACGGCAACACTGAAGCCCTTACCATCCAAGGCGACCGTTTCTAACCCAACATGGATAAGAATTTCCGATCCATCCTCGGCACGGAGGCCAACTGCATGCTTAGTAGCTGCAACAAGAATAACGGTCCCCTTTACTGGAGAAAGAATGTCTCCGTTTGTTGGCATCACAGCCATCCCATCCCCCATCATCCTTTGACTGAAAACGGGATCTGGCACCTCTTCAAGAGAAAGTATCTTTCCATTGACCGGTGTATAAAATTCAACTGCTTCTTTTTTAAAAAAGTTAAACCGCATTACAATTACCCCTTTGCTTTTTTGTTTATGGTGCCCAAAAGATGTAAAAAACAACAAAAAAGGCATGGAGGTATAAATAAATGGATGTAGGAATCCATTCATTCTTTACCACCATGCCTGATCGTATCAGTAACATGTGATCATAATTTGATTTATAGCTTGATTATATCACTAATTTGTAATATTACAATATGCAAACGCAAACATTTTTATGAGTAAAATTACCCATCCGAGAAACAACCCTTTTTTGGCTCTTTTTTTGGGCGAGCATAGTATTAATTACCCTTTGCTAACTCTACAATAATGTTTTCACAAATTTGATGGGTTTCCAAAGCATCCCATGCAGAGAATCTTGGGTTCGTATTTGTTCGAACAGCATCAATAAAATCCGTAACCATTTGCTCAAATCCACGTTTAAATAGAGTCGGTTCCCAGTCACTTCCGCGAACCTCAATGGTTTCCATGTCTTTAGAGATTACTAACTTCGACACATTATTAACTGTTCTCTTTTCCACAGGCCCCATGACTTCAGCAATTTCCTCGTTTGTTCCGTTATCTCTGTTCATGATTCCAAGAGCTGTCGCTCCGTTCGAAATAAATTGAACAACCACGTGGCAGAGTGTGTCGCCTTCCATTCTTCCATTTACAATTAGTTCCTTAATGGGATGCGGAAATAAATATCTCATCGTATCGACAACATGAATGAAATCATCATAAATAAAAGTCCTCGGCTCTCCAGGAAGTCCTTTGCGATTTTTCTGGACAATCACCATATTGGGCTCTGCAACTTCCTTCAGTTTCGTATAGGATGGCGCGTATCTTCTATTAAAACCAGTCATTAAGATAAGGCCTTTCTGTTCTGCTAGTTCAACAAGCTTTTTTGCCCTCTCATAATGGTCCGTAATTGGTTTATCAACAAACACATGGATGTTATGCTTTAACAATTCATGAACAATTTCTTCATGAGATGAGGTCGATGAATGAATAAATGCACCCTTAATGCCGCTGTCTATCAAAGACTCAATACTAGTGTGGAGATTTTCGAAACGATATTGGCTGCCAATGGATTGCAGCTTTTCTTGATTTCTTGTGAAAAGATGAAATTCTATATCTTTTATTTTACTGTAGACTGGTAGATACGCCTTTTGTGCAATATCCCCTAATCCGATTACACCAAGTTTTAGCACTAATAGTCCCTCCATTTACCCTTTGTTCATTCAGTTGGCGAATGTACCCATAAATTGATGTTCTAATCAATGAGAATATTTTTCAGCCCTTGTCTTCCGAATCGCATGGATAATAAACGTAATCAGAAAAGCGAGAACCATGACGATAATAAAGATCTCATTTCGAATCTCAATATCCACGAGCGTCAGCCCCATCTTAACAGCAATAAAGGTAATCAAAACATATGCTGTTGTTTCCAGCTCGGGGACTCTGTTCATAAGACTGATAAAAAATGTGGCAACTCCACGCATTAGTAGAATCCCAATCATCCCGCCAAGTAATAACACCCAAACTTCCTCCGAAACCGCAAGTGCAGTCAAAATACTATCTACGGAAAAGGCCAAATCCATTAGCTCGACACTAATAACTGTTGCCCAGAAGACACCGAATGTTTTCGTTAACCAACCTTTTGGCTCACGGGCTGTATCCTCTTCTCCTTCCCCCTGGCCTTTTAGCTTGTCCTTAAAGAACTTGACCGATAACCAGAGCAAATAGAGGGCTCCAATTAACTTAATGAACCATAGTTTAATGAGGAATGTTCCAAGTCCAATGAAAATAAAGCGAAATAAATAAGCTCCCCATAGCCCATATATTAATGCTTTCTTTTGCTGTTGTTTTGGTAGTGGCTTGACAAAAGCAGATAAAACCAAGGCATTATCTGCAGATAAAATACATTCCAGTACCGCTAAGGATAAAATTAAGCCCCACGATTTCGGTGAAGTCAACACTTCTGCCCACATATGCCAATCAAACATGGATGCAAAGGTTGATAAAATTTCGTTTATCATGTTCATTTCTCCTTTGTTGTTCAAGCAATCGTTTCTTAGTTTTTCCATACTATATTAAACACTATAGTACTTTTTATTAGAACATCAAATATAACACCATCAAAAAATGATGTCAGGCACCATTTGTTATATCAGGGTAGTAGAAAAGGTGTCAGGCACCATTTGTTATATCAAGATAGTAGAAAAGGTGTCAGGCACCACGAAATTCCTTTCGTGGCGCCTGACACCCTTAGCTCTAGCGGTAATTTGTTTTAGAGTTTTAATTATATTTTTCTTCCTTTTCCTCATCCATCAAACCTTTAGTGGATGTCTTGAATTCTTTCAAGGATTGCCCAACTGCCTTTCCTAATTCCGGTAGTTTCTTAGGGCCGAATATGATTAGTGCCAGGACCAAAACAATGATTAAACCTGGTATCCCAATGTTTGATAACATTATAATTCATCTCTTTTCATCATTAACATGTTTGGCTATTTAAGTAACCAGCTTTCCGACTCTCACAAATTGGACATTTTTCATCATACTCATGCAAAGTTTGAAAGTTATTTTTACATAGGCTGCACGTTTTCTGATAAACATCAAAGGGTTTTGTGACTGCTGTTGAAATTGAACTAATAACGGTAATAGCCTTTTCAGGACAAATTTCCTGACAAAGCATACAGCCGGAACAGGATTGAAGATTTATAGTGAAATCATATTCTCCCAAGCTAAAGCACGTTTTAGGACATGTCGCCTCACATGCCTTACAAAGTATGCACTTTTCATGGGCAAGGGTCACATCAAAAAATTGATATTCAGGATAGTATCGATTAACATCTAGATCCATATGGTTAAATCGCCATTTAGCAGGAGTTACCTGTTTTACCAATGACTGGCCTTCTCTCTTCCAAAGTGAGAATAGCTCTCTTCTTGAATAAGCGTTCTCAAAACTTATTTCCGTCTCTGTCATAAAAGGCGTCTTACCAAGTTGATCTAATAATAAATTGACTTCTTCCACTGAATCCTTCCATGCTTGGCTGAGCTCTTTTTCTTCACACGCAATTGTGGTGACTCCTTTCGCATGGTAGATAAGCAATTCCTTTGATGATGGAGGCTCTTTATGATCAGCCATTAATTTTTTTTGAAAAAAGGATTGCTTTGGAAGTATGCCAGCAATCGCTTGAACTGGACAGGCTGCCAAGCAGTTTCCACAACCGCCGCACTTTTGATGATCAATTATTGGCTTTCCCTGTGATAAGGTGATCGCACCTTCCCGACAGGCAGTCAAACATTTTTCACAGTTGGATCGGGGGCTTTTGTTGCGTATACAAGCCGATGAAAAAATTTCAAAGTCATAATCAAGACTTTCTATCCACTTTTCAACGAATCCCACTAATATCACCCCCGATTTATTTAAAAGCTAGGTTCATCAAGCCCTGCTCCATAGAAACACTTATGAACCTAATACATAAAACACATATCTGCTCATGCCTTCAGCAAGAACAAAGAAAATCAGTGCAGCATAAATGAAGGCATAGTTCATTTTATTCTTGGTGTTAAGGGATAAATAAGCCAGCAGCACAAGTCCGGCAATTTCGATAACCCAGCGTACTCCGATCATACCGGAATATGGCACCATTTTATTTGCAGCCGTTTCCCCCGAGATTGTTTGAATTTCAGGTATATAAGCATTGAACATGGCAGAACCAATAAGTTGGACAGCTATCCCAATAATACTGAATGCGAATGCCCATTTTATCACCTTTAAAATTTCCTCCCCCTTAAGGAAAGGTGCCAAAAGGCTCGCCCCAACGATTGGTCCCAAGGAAAAAGCTGTTCCATAAAATACAAAGTAGGTATTTAGATGATGCCAGCCGTTAACACGTGTGACGGTATAGGCAGTAGCCATGCAATAAATATCAACAACTCCGACTAGTCCGGTAATCAACATTAGGATAGGATTGATTTTTTTTTGGACAACAGCAAGTCCTGCCGTGATACAAGCAGAGGCGATAAATGCCCCGGTTACCAAAATTTCATTACTCATCCATGACCTGCCAAATCCTCTAATGGCATTGAGGGCATGGGTTGGTTTACCAAGATGAAAGAACGCTCCAAACAAACCGACAACCGCCAAACAGGCAATTACAATTAGAGGTACTTTCAATAGTTTAACAGAATTCTCACCACCATCAGCCATTTTTCTAGTAATAAACCACAGGAACAAGATTCCGCCAACTGCAGCAGGTATGGCAATCGTGAAGATTAATAATGCCCATTCATGCATCGTTACTTTCCTCCTTTATTTTGATTGACCTAATGGTGTAAGCACCAGATTTGGTTTTGTGATGTTAGAGCTTGGCAGTCCTTTAATATCAGCATTCTTTCCATATTTAGCACGGAGCTTGTCAATCTCATCAAACTCGATAGCTCTCATCGGACAGGAGGTTACACAAACTGGTTCCTCCCCCTTCTTCCTTAAATCAATACATGTATCACATTTTGTCATCATCCCAAGCTCTTTGTTGTATTGCGGTGCACCATATGGACAGTTCCATTCACAGTAGCGACAGCCCATACATTTTTCATGATCAATTAAAACAACACCATCCTCTGTACGCTTATATGCTGCACCTGTTGGACAGCCCTTTACACAGCCTGGTTCATCACAATGATTACACGAAATTGATAAATGGTACATCGTCACATTCGGAAAGGTCCCTTCCTGGTAATCATATACCCGTCTAAAATTCCGGCCAACTTCTAAATTACTTTTATCCTTACATGCAATCACACATGTTTTACAACCAATACATTCTGCTACGTTAACGTAAAATCCCATTTGTGGCATTTCACTCAACCCCCTCTCTTAACTTATCTATTAAAATTTAATGATCCGCTGATCCCATTTATAATCTTCTTCAAGTGGCTTACCGTCCCATTTTTCTAAATTGCATCTTGCGGTATTATAACCTGAGGTTCCGAGTCCGGTAGGGACAAAGCCGACTAGCATATTATCCGCACCGGCACGATCCACTTCATCCTTTTCATCAAGATCTACCCAAGCTCCATGCGGGAGAGCAATTGTTCCAGGCATCAGCGTCTCAACTACAAGTGCCGGCCGCAGTGTTTTCCCATACTCATTTGAAAGCATCACTGTTTCTCCTGTTTTAACTCCCAATTCATCTGCATCATTACGGCTTATATAAACAGGGTTTGGCCATGCCTCCCGGAGCTGCGGTACATTGTCAAAGGTGCTATGTGAGCGGCGCAAGTAATGTGGATTAAAGACCTGGTAAGGATATTTTCCTTTTTTCTTCTTTTTCCAATCTGAAAAAGTTGATTCATAGCCTTCAGCCCTTGGTTCATATTTAGGAATAGGCGCAATTTCGGTAAAAGCCTTCTTAGAGGCTTCATTCATTGCTTTGCAATAAATTTCAAACTTGCCGCTTTCACTCGATACTGGATTCTTTATTGGATCATCAATAAAATCCTTATAGGCAATATATCCTAAGTTATCACCTTTTTTCCTTGGCACCTGGTATATCCCGTTATCTAGAAACTCCTGCAATCCAATCCGGCCCTGCTGTGGTGTTCCTTTTACACCCCATTCTTGAATGTCTTTCGCCGTGATTGTGCAAAGTGGTTCGAAATCTTTTCCGTTTTCTTTTACCACCTTGCTTCCCGCAAGCTGATTAAAAAATTGTTGTTTTTCATCGATTGGGTAGACTTCATCAGGATTCTTTCCAAGTTTCTTAATCAATAATTTAGCAATCTCCTGATCACTCTTTGCCTCGTATAATGGTTCAACGATTTTAGACCAGGCAATTAATATTTCACGATTACCCGCTGTAACTGTCCCTTCCCGTTCCCATTCTGTTGTTACCGGAAGAACAATATCCGAATACTTTGCTGTCGTTGTTAATGCATAGGCATTCGTTACAATGAATTCAACTTTCCGGTGTGCTTCAATTCCCCTCATAATATTGCTTCGAGTCTGAAGAACAGCGTTAAATCCATGGTAAATGAACTGAATATTAACGTCTCTTTCGCCTTCTCCTTTTTGCAAATACTTTCCTTTCAGTACAGCATCAAAGATTTGATTCTCATTAATTACATTTGTGATTGGGTTCGGAATCTCTGGTAATCCGCCATCCCCTGGTGTCAACAATGCAGGCCCATTATTCCCGGCATATTCCCAACAGCTGACACCTGTCATATTGCCCGAACTGCCCATATGCCCGGTCATCATTCCAAGTGTAGAGAAAGCCTGTACCCATCCTTCACCATTATTTGTTCTTGCTGGTGCCCATCCTGTCAATAAGGCAACCCTTTCCGTACCGCCAATTTCCCTTGCAAGATAGCGAATTGTACTTGCTTTTACCCCACAAATTTCTGAGGCCCAATCAGCTGTTTTCGGCAGATTGTCATACGTACCTAAAAGATAATCCTTGAAGTTCTCCTTCAGATCAACACCTTCAGGCATATGATCAGCATCGAAACCAACCGTATATTTATTTAAAAAGTCCCATTTTATAAGAGGATTCGTAACTGGGTCATCTTCCTCTAGTAAAGTATGCATAATGCCTAGTGCCAATGCGTGGTCCGTACCCGGACGAATAGGTACCCATTCCGCCCCAAATACATTGGCCGAATCTGTATAAAGTGGATCAATTGTGATAAAACGAGCCCCAGCCTTTTTGGCCTGCAAATAGTTAAATGTGGCACTTCCCATCGTGCTCCATGCAGGATTGGCCCCCCATAGAACAATCAATTGGGAATTCCTTAAATCCACACGGTCATTAATCCCTTGAACATAAAGACCTTCGCCAACACCAAGCATTTCATACGTATAAAGCCATGCGCCCCATGAGATCGTGCCGGTACTGGAAGTGTAGCCGCCCGCAGTGGCCATCGCCTTTTTAATATCGTCCCCGCCTGACACCCAAATCGAATCGTTTCCATATTTACTACTAATTCTTTTCGTTTCAGAGGCAATATGGTCAATCGCCTCTTCCCAGGAAATCCGAACCCACTGATCCTTTCCACGGAGTTCCTTCTTCCCTCCACCCGGCTGCCAATGTTTCCGTTTCATTGGGTATTTTAAGCGATCAGCATTAAAAACTTGATGGCGCTGTGAACGTCCCCGTAAACAACCGCGTTGTTGCGGAAAATCCGGTGAATCTTTATGGGTGTCATCTGTCTTTTGACGAACAACAACACCATCTTTAACCAGTACTTTATTTAGGCATCTGCTGCCACAGTTATGCCAGCAGGCAGCTGTTTTCCAAACTCCTTCCCCATTGGTATCTTCAGTGCCAATGTTCGCTTCTGCTTTAGCGACAAGACCCCGCGAAACCGGAACAGCCATAGTGGCGGCAGCGGCGGAAGTCCAGCCAATGAACGATCTTCTAGTTAACTTAAAATCTTTAATTTTATTCATTAGATCCATCATCAAGACCCTCCTAATCTATTTATCCTTAACAATCTCTATCTTCAATAGCTCTTGTAGAACTTTTGAATCCATTTGTAAAAAATGAACTAAGATGGCTGCAAGCCCTTTAAAAAAGTCTGTTTCGGCATGTGTAACTACCTTTTCAGCGAATTGCGGAATAAAAGCTAACAAATGATCATCAATGAATCTCTTTTGTTCCTTAAGCAGACGATATATTTCTCGGCCGACATCAGGCCTATCCGCTTCACCTGCCCGAATACAAAGCTGATTTAGCTGAAATACAAAATCAAGCTCCAGGCCAACATGATCGTCAGCTTCAATATTAAAATCTGTTGTTTGAAAACCGTATTTCTCGTAGATCTTTCTTACATCCATTGTTGTTTTCTGGAACAACAGTTTATCTTTCCTGACATAGACAGATTCCCAAGGTTGTGCCGGTACTTCAAAGGGGCCGATAAACATCCTTGTATAATCCCAATGCAAATCCTCAAAATGGCTGTCATTATGGACAAGGTCATGCTTGGCTAAATACCTTTTTACCACCTGTACTCCTTCGCAGATTCCATCTGATTCATCCTGAAATGGAAACAGGTCAATCATGTTTCTTTGAATAAACTCTTTGATGTAATCCTTCGATGGCTCCTCAATGAAGAATCTTCTTAAAATGTCATAAGCAAATTCCCTTGCATAGAAAATATTGACAATATCATTGACCTTTATCGATTGTTTTATTGCTTCCATATTATCGCTCCTTTTCTACCAGTAAGATCAAACCTCTTCAAGGACAAACTTTTCAGGTGTGGTCCATTCCAGTTTGACTTCCCTGATCACCTGCTCCTTTTCTTCCATTTCAACGACATTGGATGAAAGAACAATGTCTACCTCACGATTTTTCAATAACGGTATGGCCTCGATTGGAAATTGCAGAAAATTATAATCATCATTCATCGTGAACGGCACATGCTGTTTTTCTAAAACTTTCCTTACCTTAACCTTGTCCTTGCCGAACACCTTTGCAGTTTTAAAATAAAAATCCCGCAAGGAAAATTGATACGTCTCATCTAACACTTGATCATGGTTTTGCTGATAGATTTGCCCGGTAAATTTGTTTTCCAATGAGCAATAATGGACACCCAGCTTAAGCTTTTCCTCCATCGCAAACTGGACGAGGTCCAGGCAAAGCTGTTCACTTTCTGCCACAGCCAATCCGCCCGCATACCAAAAGTTGTAATACACTTCATAGGGTGGATTTTTTAGTTCTAAGCCCTTTTCTTTGAAGGCCTGTGCGTTCCCAAGAGGAAAGCAAAATTCCAACAGATTTATACCAAATACATCAAGTTGATTGAGTTCAAGCAAAAGCTCCTTCATTTCTTCCCCTGTCCCTGGAATAACCGGCATTTCAACCAATACATCCGGGATATATTTCTTAGCAAGGGCGATTTTTGTAAGAATGTGTTTTCTCTTTTGCAATGAGTCCTCCATTTTGATACTAAAGCGAATTTCATTTAAGTGGGCCTCAGACAATCCCTGTAGAATTTCTTCATCAAGCAAATCACCTGCTGTATATAATCTCGTATGTACATCAGGCACTAGCTCATCTGCAAGTTGGAAAAAGGCAAGTGTTTCTTCCCTGTGCAGCAGTGGTTCCCCGCCTGTCAAGGCAAGGTGAGTCAACTTGACACCTTGTTCTACTAAACTCTTTAAATCTCCATTCACATTCTTCATGTTTTGTAAGTAAAAGTTGTATTCACCCTGATTCTTGTTGAAGCAAAAATAGCAATCTCTATGGCATTTTAACGAAACGAAGGTCGTATAACTCCCTGTCCCTTTCGCACATGCTTCGCAAGCACTTGAAATCCTCTCGTTTGATAGAATGCTTTTGTTATTATTCCGGTAGATGGCTCCCATCGCATGTAATTTTTCGTGTGCCTCAGCATCGTGATGCTCCCGTTTGGAAAGCGCCAATCCAAAGGACTCAATCTGTTCAAGGGTTACTTCCTCAATATTTGTGTATATGTCAGCATATGAAACGAGTGATCGATTGTTTATTTTCCTTAATTCGTCTTTTGTAAGATTGTTCATCCTATCAAACTTCCCTTTTGGATATTTTTAAGTTTGAAGTATTTCATGTTTGATTGTGATTATATTCACAATCAATCTATGAATTTATTATAGTTTTTTATCCCTTAAGTTTATATAGCCCTGTTACACGAATAATCATGGCTATTTTTGTGCCTGGCAAACAAAAGGATTTAACGATTCTGTGACATTCATTGTCCAGTCTATCTACTTGCTATAAGATAATAGATGACAACATATAGATAGGAGAAAGGTGAATAATCGATGCACAATCAATATGCAATTCCAGACTTTGTTCAAGAATTATTGACCGTTTCAAGCCAAGGCGTTAACCAGATTATTCAAAAGCTCTCCACACTTTTATCCCATCCAGTCCTCGTAGCGGACCCACTCTATCAGATTCTTTATTGCTCAACCGGAAATGAAGCGATAGATGAAATAGTTATCATGCCTGATCAGCAGCAGGAATCCAATCTATACATGTCAGTTTTCAGCTGCCAGATTTCAACGATAGATAACTTAAAAAATGGATTAGGGAGTCCAATAATATTCGATAATAAAAAACTTGGTTATATCATTTTATGTAGTAACAACACGCCGTTTGAGACTGGTCTCTATGAAGATCCACTTATTTATGCGGCTTCTTTATGTGCTTTGCAAATGCAAAAAAGCTTGGAAATCAAGCAAGAGAAACAGAAATTCAAAGAAGCCTTTCTATTTGACCTACTGTATGGGAACATCAAGCAAAAAGAAGATATCATTGATAATGGAGAAATTTGGGGATGGGATTTTAGCGTCCCTCATAGTGTAATCGTATTTTCATATAAAGAAGTAAATCATTTTTTTACGAACAAACACATGGTTAATATGCTTTTACAAGTTGTGGAAAAAGAGTTGATTTTGCAAAATTCCAAACCGATTGCAATGGCCAAACAAAATCAGATTATAACTCTGATTCCACTGGCTGATACTGATCATGATGAGAACAGGACCAAGCTGGGAGCCTTTGCAGAGACTATTCTAAAAAAAGCAGAAGAAATAAATATAGATTTCGAGATTGCTTGCGGAATTGGAAAAAAATACACGAATCCTGCCGAGCTTTTTAGAAGTTATCAAGAAGCAAAAGTAGCTCTTGAATTAGGCATATTATTGAATATTACTACACCATTATTCTCTGATTTAGGCTTAGAACGGATTTTATATAAACACGACCTCCAAGACTTGATTGAATATTACAACCATACATTAGGAAGCTTGCTGAAACACGATAAGAACCATGATGGAAATCTTATCGAAACACTCGAAGCTCTTGCCTCCAATCAATTTGATATGGGTAAAACGGCCAAAGAATCGTTTCTTCATCGAAATACACTACGTTATCGCGTGAAAAGAATTGAAGATATTCTTCAAGTGAAATTGGATGACTTACATGTTCGATTAGATATTCTGGCAGCTTTCAAAATTAAACAGCTGCGAAAAATATGAAGAATGAAGGTTGTTCACAATGAAAGATGGCATATACAGAAACACTTGTCCCCGTAATTGTTATGGAACCTGCGGCATCTTGTCATATGTTAAAAATGGCAGGCTCATGAAAGTGACCGGTGATCCGAAACATGGCTATACAAAGGGGAGACTTTGTGCCAAGGGATATGCTTCCACCCAATTTGTCTATAATACGCAAAGGCTTAAGTATCCAATGATACAAAGCCCTAGAGGGTCCGGAAACTGGAAGAGAATTTCATGGGATGAAGCTTATTCCATTATAGCTGGGAAAATTATCGAATTGAATCAGCGCTATGGGTCTAACCTTGCCAGCGGCTACAACAAATTCTCAGGAAATCTCGGGTTACTGCACTTTGCAGTTGAAGGTATGTTCAATAGTTTCGGTCCTCATACGAAACCAACTGGAAACCCTTGTGCTCTAACGGGAAAACTCGCTGTTAACCAATCCTTTGGAGATAATTACAGCTCCGTTCCCGAGGATATGGCACATGCAAACCTAATTGTTATCTGGGGAGCGAATCCTGCCGTTACCAATGTCCATCAAATGAAGTTTATTTATGAGGCAAGGCGCAGAGGAGCAAAATTCGTTGTCATAGATCCTGTTTTTACGAGAACAGCTGAAAAAGCAGATATCTATATCCAAATCAATCCCGGAACAGATGGGTTGCTGGCTCTCGGAATCGCCAAAATCATCATTGAAAAAGGGATTGATTTCGAAGAATCTACTCGGGATCAAACAATTGGCTGGGATCAATATAAACACTTTATTCAACATCAAATTGATCTAGTTGAAGTATCGAAACAAACAGGCGTCTCCATGGAGGCAATGGAGGTGCTTGCTGAATTTTACGGTAATTTAAAACCGGCCGTCACCTGGAATGGTTTAGGTCTTCAGCGGAACGATAGAGGCGGCCATAGCATCAGCGCTATCAACAGTCTTGCAGCCATGACAGGAAATCTAAGTAATCCAAATGGCGGTTTATATTATATGCATTTTGATATTGACTATTTTCCGCAACTTCTGTTAAACCATCAGGGTCCTGTTCATCCAACTATCAAAAACTCTAGAGAAGTTGATATTAGTAATTTTTCAAAAAATGCTCTCACCTTAACTGATCCACCGCTTAAATTCCTTTGGGTGGCGTCAAGAAATATTATTACTCAGGATCAAAACTTTAAATCTTGGAAGCAATTGTTCAATCAATTAGAACTCATCGTAACAGTCGATCTTTATTTGACAAAAACGGCGAAACAGTCTGATATCGTATTACCTGCAGCCTCACACTTTGAAGAAGAGGATTTAAATATAGGTTATTGGCATTATTGGCTCTCGATCAACCAAAAAGCCATTCCACCTTATTATGAAGCAAAAAGTGATTTACAGATTGCCAGGGAATTGACGAAAAAGCTGAATGAACTCTCCCCAGAATTTTCTAACTTCCCGTATGAGAAAAAAACAATTGACTGGATAAAAGAAGAGCTTTCACCAGAAATTATGGGCCAATATGGACTTAGCAGCTATGAGGATTTACTAGAAGGCCCGCGCAGAAAAATAGAAATAGCTCACTCTATTGTGAATTTAGAAAAATTCAAACTGCTCCCGGCAATAGAAGCCCATTCGTATGATCAGGACCAGGTTGAAACATTGCAGAAGCCATTAACCTATAGGCTATTAACACCTCAATCATTGTTAAAAATCCATTCTCAATATGAAATGGTGTCTTGGTTAGATCATAGGGAGACTGACAATATCATTGAAATTTCCAATAATGCTGCGATAGAACATGCGATTGAGGATCATTCAAAAATTGAGATTTACAATGACCATGGATTAATTGTCGGTATCGCTAAAATTAATCCTACATTGCCAAACAATGTGGTGCTTGCCCCCCAGGCTGGCAGCGACCCCATAAATCAATTAATCTCTCCAAAAGGGGAACAGTCTGCAAAGGGCTCCAGTACATTCTTTTATGACAGCATGGTAAAAATCAGGAGGAAGAGTGATAAAAATGTTTAAACGGGCCGGATTCATTTTCAATGCCGATGATTGTATTAATTGTAAGGCATGCGAAATTGCTTGTAAAAACGAAAATCAAACCCCTACTGGGATCCAATGGAGAAAGGTAAAAAAGGCAGCACCCGAATTATATTTATCGATTTCTTGTAATCATTGCGACAGCCCGGAATGTTTCCGAGTCTGTCAGGAAAGGGCATTCACGAAACGTAAAGATGGGATCGTCCAAATTGATGAGAATCTTTGCACAGGCTGTCAGTTATGTGTCTCCGCATGTCCCTATCATGCCCCACAATTTAATCCTGAAACTCGAAAGGTCTCAAAATGCCAAATGTGCTACCCTAGACAGGATAACGGAATGGCTCCCGCATGTGTTGAAGCTTGTACGACAGGGGCACTGAACTTGGTTGATTTAAATACCTTTGAGGATGAACAGGCTGTCCGTAAGATTCAAGGTTTCCCAGAAATCACCGTCACCTGCCCCTCCATCCTCTTCTATCCCTTAAAACCCAGAAAGAGGTATTTTCTTCAATAAAGAATCGTTCTAGTTAATCGCTCATTTATTAAGATGAGCGATTATTTTTTCGACAAGTGCTATGAGGGTATTAAAAAGTCTTCATTAAAACACTAATAAATTCCAATTCGTACCTAAATTGTAAAAATCAATTTTTCACTGTAAATAATAGAAAATATTTGAAAAATTCACCATTTCCTTTATAGTAGAAAAGAGAGACAAATAATAGACTAAACGGGGGTATATTGTGAAGAAAAAGGTTTGGATTTGGATTGTATCGATTGTTGGATTACTTGCGATTGCAGGAACAGCTATGTACTTTTTTACCAAAGGCAAGGCAGAACCTGCAGGAACAGAAGCCGGTGGAATGGGGATAACGGTTCAAAAAGCTAGTGAGCAAGAATTATCTGAAACAATACTTGTGACAGGTAAAATTGTCCCGGAAAGTGAGCAAAAAGTCTTTTTGGAGCCGGAAAAAGGAGAGATTAGCGAGTATAAAGTAGCGGAAAACCAGACTGTTAAAGCTGGTGACCCTCTACTAATATACGATTCTTCCAAAATCGAAAATGAGCTTAAAAAGACAGTTCGTGAAAAGGAATTACTTCAAAGTAAAGGAAAGACAGAACAAAATCAAATTGCCGATCTGACAAAACGCATTGCTGAAGCGAAAAAGAAAACGACCACACAAAGTTCAGCAACAGATGAGGAAAGCGATGGAGCTGTTACCCAAGAAGACGTTAACCAGTTAACCGCAGAAAAAGTACAACTAGAGATGGGTTATGAAGGTACTAAATCAGAAATTGTCTCTGCTGACGACCGGATAAAAGAACTGAATGCACAGAAAAAAGAAATGACGATTGTCAGTAAAATGGATGGGATTATCGTCAAAGTAAATCAGAACGTGGCAAAGACAGAAACAGGAGCAGCTGAACCTGTCATCCATATTATTTCAAGCCAGCCATATAAGGTGATTGGTACCATGAGTGAATTTGACGCCGTAAAAATTCAGCAAGGACAGATTGTGATCATTCGTCCAAAGGTTTATAAAGGTCGCGAATGGAAAGGTGCCGTAGAATCTGTTTCACAATTCCCGAATGCAGAAGGCGGTGGTGAAGACTTCGGTGGCGGCGGTCCCGGCGGCGGCGGCAATGTGACAATGTATCCTTTTAAGGTCGCGATTACAGATGATACTTCAGAATTACGACAAGGCTTCCATGTTTCGTTAGAAATTAAAGTGGGAGGCTCAGACAAAAAGCTCGTGATCCCACATCCAGCACTAGTTGACGAAGGTGGAAACAAGGTTGTTTTTGTTTTGGTCGATGGGAAACTTGTAAGACGGGAAGTTCAAACTGGCGCGATGAATGATGAATTCATTGAAGTAACGGGAGGAGTAAAGCTGGGTGAGCTTGTCGTCATTACTCCAAATCCAGAAATGCACGATGGAATGGAAGTGAACTCCTTTGATGAAGTTAAGTGAGATAACGAAAGTGTACGGAAAGGGAGCACTTGAAGTTCCTGTGCTTCATGGAATTGATTTAACAATAGAAGATGGCGAATTTCTCGCCATTATGGGGCCATCAGGATCTGGTAAATCTACCTTAATGAATATCATTGGCTTTTTAGATTATCCAACTTCAGGTACCTTCGAATTAAATGGCGAAAAAGTCGACTCTGCTAAAGAGAGTATCCTGGCACGGTTAAGAAATGAACATATCGGCTTTGTTTTTCAACAATTTTTTATGCTTCCAAGGGACAATGCCATCAAAAATGTCGCATCCCCTCTTATTTATGCAGGTGTTTCGAAACGAGAAAGAACGGAAAGAGCTAAAAAAATGCTTGTAAAGGTCGGGCTAGAAGATCGAATGAAGCATTTACCCAATCAATTGTCGGGCGGTCAGAAGCAGCGTGTCGCTATTGCAAGAGCCCTCGTCAATAATCCAACGATCCTTTTAGCTGATGAGCCTACGGGCGCACTTGATTCAAAAACAAGTGAACAAATCATGAAGCTGTTTATGCAGCTGAATGAAGAAGGAAAGACGGTTATCATCGTGACCCACGAGGAGGAAATAGCCGCATATGCAAAACGAATCATTACCATTAAAGATGGCCTAATCACCAATGACCGGAGGGTGAAACCATGAACATCTGGGAGAGTTTCAAAATTGCCCTTTCATCAATCTGGAATCATAAGGTAAGGTCAATCCTAACCATGCTCGGCATCATTATCGGGGTCGCCGCTGTTATCATAATCGTTGCAATTGGACAAGGCACAAGGAAACAAATGACGGATGAATTATTTAGCACCGATAAGAATGCGATTGATTTGTATTATGAATACATTCCTCCTGAAGGTGAGCCTGAAACTTTTTGGGAAGAGCCTGAATTGACCTCTGAGGATATCCAAACACTCGCAAAGGTTCCGGGTGTGAAAGCGGTGATTGCCATCAACCATGGCTGGGGATCGATGATCCGTAACGATGAGCGAGGGGATATGCAAATTACCGGTGTCGGTGCAGAATTCTTTTCTGCGAAAAATATTCAAATGGTGGAAGGGCGTGCGTTTAACGCTGCAGATATCGATGGGCTGAATCGGGTTGTCCTTATTGACACCATTGCCAGGAAGAAATTTTTCAAAGAAACGGAAAACCCGATTGGCGAGATCATTGACCTAAATGATAATCCTTACAAGGTGGTAGGCGTTTACGAATCACCGATTCCGGAACAATTTCGAAATAAGGAAACCGGTGAAATGCTTATGCCCCGTTCTGTCATTTCGATGATGTTCGGCAACCGGGAAATCGAACAATTATCCGTCATTGCCAGTGATCCTGAAAAAATTTCTGAGACCGGTAAACTTGCTGCTGCTACGCTGACAGAGAAAAAAGGTCTGGAAGATGGGAAGTATTCAACAAATGACTTCGAAGATTATGAAAAGGAATTAAACAAGATGATTTCTCTACTGACATTACTTATTGGAAGTATTGCGGGTATTTCCCTCTTAGTCGGTGGGATTGGTGTCATGAATATCATGCTTGTTTCTGTTACGGAAAGGACAAGAGAAATCGGACTTCGAAAAGCCATTGGAGCTACAAGAAAGAAAATCCTATTACAATTTCTCATTGAGGCGATCACCTTAACCTCATTAGGCGGACTGCTGGGAATTGGACTAGCGGCAATTGGAACCATCATTGTTTCTCAAGTCAGTCCAATTGTAGCAACAGTCAGTCCCTTAATTGTCTTAATTGGCGTTAGTTTTTCTGCTTTAATTGGTATTATTTTCGGGATCCTCCCGGCAAACAAAGCATCGAAGCTGAGCCCAATTGATGCTTTAAGATATGAATAGAACAAAAACAAGACAGCTCCTCACCGCTTTTAAGCGAAGAGAGGCTGTCTCTTTCTTATTCCGTACCAAGTTTTACGCCGAGTTTTTTTAAATATTGTCTATAAGCAATGCTCATCCGGTCGCATTTCAACGAAAGCTCTACTTGCAAATCAAGCGGCAGGTCCTCCGGTTTCTGATTTTCGACGATCGGCTTGTCCTGAGAAAAAATCATGTCTTGAAAATCGATGATTTCTTGATCAGTTGTGCCAGTTTCATAGTTAAACGACATAATTCCATATGCAATGGACTTACGTTCCTCAATAGGCAGAATGGTTAGTAGGATGGTCATCTTGTTATTAGTATCCGGATCTCTTTTAGTGAATAGGACGGTCAGCGGTCGAATGATTTCATAGGTGTAAAAAACATCCTTAGATTGTCCGGAGCCATCTGGGTCAGGTTGAAAGATGGCGATTTCATCTGAAAAAATCCGATCTTCTTCTATTTGAACATCGTAGTCCCCAATGACAGGATGTTCCTGTACCCCAAGAAATCCCTCATGTATAAAGGAAAGATGGCTTACATCCAGGAAGTTTTCAACGATTCTTGGCGGATTGGCATTCACTTCCTGCGGCCCCCATAGGACATTGCGGTAGTTATTATCTGTATATTCAGGGTAGGAAAAGAATTTGGGATTATTGTTGTTAAGATTAATCCACACAAATCCATATGCTTCTTTGCATGTATATTTAATCGCTTTTGCTTTTAATGGAATCGCTCTTCCTTCAGGGAGCTGTGGGATTTTTGTACATGTTCCGGCAGAATCATACTCCCATCCATGGTAAGGACATACGAGATTCCCATCCTTCACACAGCCTAGGGACAAGGCAGCACCTCGGTGAATACATAAATCCTTAAAGGAGTGGATCCCATTTTCATTACGGAAGAAAACGACCCTCTCACCTAAAACCGTTACCTGCAGGGGCTCTTCTTTCACATCCTCTATTTTACAAGCAACGACCCAGTCACTGCGTAAAACGTTATCTTCCAATAGCATGTTTACCATCCCTTCATTGATGAATTCTGTTATTTACCTATATTTTATGAAGCAATAATAACAAAGTCAACATAAAACACGAACATTGATTAAATATTATATAAAAATATACGTAATTTATTGTTTACAACAATTAAATTATTATTTATAATTCAAGTAAAGTTTTTAATATAGCAGTAGTGAAAAACCGACAAATTATTTCATAGAAAACCGCTTATTTTCCGATGTTTTACAGTAATTTCAAACATGTTTGAAATGCTATTTTCCTTAGTATCTTTATTCTTTTATTGTTTATTTCTTTCAAATTAATTTAAAGTAGAGGAGAATAATTAAGTGGACCAAAGAGAGCAAAACACGAACATTGTCGTAGGCATCAATGAAAAAATCGGTTGGGGTAGAGCTTTTTTACTTGGGATGCAGCATGTACTGGCGATGGATTTGTATATCGCCCCAATTATAATTGCTGGTTTACTATCATTAGATTCGATGAATACCACATTTTTCATTCAAATGTGTTTTTTGGCTGCAGGACTCGCGACACTCATTCAAACCATAGGCGGCTTGCGATTGCCAGTCGTTCAAGGCCCTTCCTATGTCCCGATCGGTGCGTTGGCAGCAATAGGAGGCAAACTTGGATTAGGTGCTGTTTTCGGCAGCCTTCTTCCGGGGGCATTAATTATTGCGCTCCTTGGGTATCCGTTAAAATGGTTTGCAAAAGCCGTACAGAAAATGATCCCGCCGCTTGTTGGCGGAACCGTCATTGTCATCGTCGGAATTTCATTAATGCCAAATGCTTTTAATAGTATTTATCATGCACCTGGAAATGTAGGACACAATGTATTGATTGCGTTTGTTTCTGCTACAGTATTAATTATCTGTATACTGCTTGGACGCAAGGCAAAGGGGTACGGCACATTTTTCCGCCTAGTCTCTGTCATCCTAGCCATCATCGCTGGCACGATAACGGCATCATTATTAGGTTCTGTTGATTTCTCCTCTGTAAAAGAAGCATCTTGGATTTCGTTTCCTAGCCTTTTACCATTCGGGAAACCTGTATTTAATTTACAAGCGATTTTAACCATGGTATTTATCTATTTGGTTATCTTAATCGAAACAACAGGGACATGGTTCGTGGTATCAACTGTTACTGGCAGTGAATTAGATGAAAAACGATTGAACCGTGCGTCTTTTGGTGAAGGAATTGGCTGTTTCGTTGGATCTCTTTTCGGGGGTACACCGATGACGGGGTATTCTTCTAATGCAGGAATTATTGCAATTACTGGTGTTGCAAGTAGAATGGCCATTATCGCTGCCGGTATCATTCTGGTTGCATTGGGGCTAATCCCTAAATTATCTGCAATCATTACATGTGTTCCTGAACCGGTGATTAATGGGATCTTTGGTGTAGTGTGTGTGGCGATTGTCATGAATGGTTTAAAAGTCATTCAGCATGTTGTGATCGATGACCGCAATATGATGGTAATCGGGGTCCCAATCCTATTAACAGTAGGTACAATGGTTCTACCGAAGGAAATCTTAAATAGCGTACCGGATTTTGCAAATTACATCCTATCTTCCGGAACAGCTGTTGGGGCACTCGCTACCGTCATACTTAATCTAATCATCCCCCAAGAACGGAAAAAAACAGTTCCGACAGGGAAAGAATCATTGACCTAGGTAAAAATTGAAAGAAGGAGTAGTTCGGACTACTCCTTCTTTTCTTTATATAGAAGCACAGTTCTAGCTGCTCCCCCACAAATACCCCCAAAAAGAGGCAACAATACAGGTCACATACATAGAAGCACCATATATTAAAAAGTGGGGACTTTTCCCACCTTTTTTTAGTTGATGCAACTCATAATTAAAGGTTGAAAAAGTTGTAAAAGACGCCATAAAACCGACCGAAAGGAAATTTATTTGATCTTCTGAAAAATGTTTTGCCCCATAAATGAATCCTAACGCCAAGGAACCTAAGACATTAATAATAAAGGTACCAGTTGGAATCGAAAGGATTGTCCATTTTAAGAATAGATTACTAAGAATGTAGCGAAAAATGGCTCCGATAAATCCCCCTGCGCCGATTATCAGCAGTAATTTAACCATAGGCTTGAACTATCCTTTCTCGATTTTCGCTGCAAGAGAATGTCCCAGGTGAACAAAACAATAACCGCCTATGATCGTTAGCAGCGTGTAAATGGCGCTTGTTTGAAGCCCCCAATTTTTAAAAAGCTCCAACACTTTAACACTAAAAGTAGAAAAGGTTGTAAAGGAACCGATAAACCCTGTTGCAAAACCGATTCTTACTAAAGGGGAAAAACGCTCAGAATTCAACGATAAGAAGAAGCCAATCATAAAACAGCCTGAAAGATTGACAAGTAAGATTCCAGAGGAAGGTGGTAGAAAGGTGCGAGAAATCAACTCATCTAAAAAATACCGCACAATAGAACCTATCGTTCCTCCCAGACCGACAACGAAATATACCATTTTCACCACTTCTTTTTTTTACTACTATATTCTTGGGTTAGTAAAGAAATGCTTAATGGTATCAAAAATTCCGCTTTACGAAAGTGCCTTATTAATCACGGTCGATATTAAACCATTCTTCTTCCCATTCATCTTCTTCCCACTCACTGCACCATTTATAGTTTCTTTTTGCAAAGGTCAATATGTAATTCTTTAACATACTATGGCGAACGAGTTTTTGCTCCTCCGTTAAAGCTCCTGCCCAAGCATACGTTTCTATTAAATCGTGATAATCCGAATAAATACGATGGTAAATTTGGTCAAGCCGCTTTTTTTGTGCTTCTGTATACTGAATATCCTTTGTACAGTTTAAATCATCCTCCAAACTTTCTGGCATAAGTTCATCCATTTCTTCTACTTCCTTATTCACATTTGTGATAGGAGTTTCGGCAAAAGAAGGGATTTCATAAGTCAAATAGGATATGAAAAATAATAGAATAACCACATATTTTTTTATCATCTATCTTCTCCTTTTACAAATATGTAAAGTTGCATATCAAAAATGACATGCAACTTTAATACAAATTCGTTTAATCATCGTAGTGATGATCATCATCACCATGATCATCATCGCCATGATCATCATCATGATTATGATCATCATCATGATCATCATCGCCATCACGTGATCCTTCTTTTTCAACCTCCAGCACCTTTCCTGTCTTGGCATCAATTTCTACCTCATACATAGAGCCGGAGCTTTTAACGATAACCTCGTAATATTGCCGCCCGTCATCCTCTTCAAGCTTTACCCTGACAACTTCCCCTTTTACTTTACCCAAGGCAATTTCTTTTGCTTGTTTTTCAGAAATCGGTGTGTTTTGTGTTAGTTGTAAATGAGCTGCTTTGGCATATCCGCCCTGAAAAAAGGCACCAGATCCAATCGAAATTATAAGGGTTAGCAACAAGATTAATTTTTTCAAACTTTAACACTCCTTTTTTATTTTTTTATATCTTGCGCAAGCGTAACGATCTTATTCATCCAACCAGGATAATAAACGTAATACAGGATTTGTCCAAAAAGATACGGCTAAACTGGGACAACGCCGTTACACTCCTTACATAGAAAGCACTTAATACAGTAGCATGATTTTTTCAGCTGAAGGGGCGAGGGTAATGGGATAAGTAGGTTTTTTAATCCAAAAAAAATAAAAGAATGGGTTCAGGGTAGACGATTACATCATACTCAAAGAGCGGAAGAAGGATATTTGAATTGGGGATTAGGGATTGAGGTTCCGTTTTTTTCAAGTTCCAAATTTTCCATTGAAAATAATTCAATTGCAATCATTGGTTCACAAATCACACATAATCACTCATGGCCGATTAAGTATTCGATCGTAAAAATGACTAAACTGGGTACTTCGATAAAATATTTTGACAGTGTTATTTTTTATGGAGACCATTTCGACGGAGAATTCCAGCACATATTTCATCTCCCAAATGGCACAGGTTATCAATTGCTGGTATTTAATTATTATCAATATCATTCCATCGGAAGGTTTCGGATACTCCAAAATCATAAATAAGGCGGAGAACTGTCCCATTTTACGGCAACTTTATATTTGCCCACGACCTTAGGACAACTTCTGCATACCTTAAAATAACCAATATAGGAGTGGATCGCGAAATGTTTAGTTTAACTAGTGCTGAAATCAGTCATTTTCTATTAGCGATGGGATGTTTACTCGCAATGGCTCATTTATTAGGATATATGGCAGAACGAATATACATTCCCCGCGTTATCGGGGAAGTGGCAGCAGGTTTAGTGCTTGGCCCTACCTTACTAGGGCACTTTTTTCCAGATGCGTTTAAATGGCTGTTTCTTGGATTTGCTACGGAGGACAAATTATTTGGACTTCTGTACCAATTTGGCTTGTTGATGCTGATGTTTTGTTCAGGGCTAAAATTTCAAACTAGATTTAATAGGGAGGATATCAAAATTACCTCTGCTTTAGTGATTGGTGCAACCATTCCGGCCTTTATTGTCGGCTGGTTTGCCGCTGATATTTTTAATATTACCCCCTATTTAGGAACGGCTAATAATCCTTTAGCCATTAAAATCGTCATCGCGATTTCAATCGCCATTACGTCTATTCCCGTCATTTCAAAAATATTTAATGATCTTGGAATTATGCATACGAGGTTTGCAAAAATCGTCATCGCGTGCGCTGGATTCCATGATATTATGCTGTGGGTCGCACTTGGATTTGCCACAGCTATTGCCAGTAATGGCGGTGTTTTCACTGCTGGCACAGCCCTGAAAAGTGTGGGTGTTTCATTTGGATTTATTATCGGAACCTTTGTCCTAGGCTATTTTCTTTTTAAACGGTTAACCATCATCAAGCAAAACCTATTATTCAGGTCATCTAACCTGGGGTACTTCTTGTTTATCATGTTTATGCTTTCATCCATTGCCGGCAACCTTCATGTAGAAACGATTTTTGGAGCGCTGCTTGCGGGCATTATTGCGAAAGTGGCATTGCCAAAAGCAGTGTCTGAGCGGCTGGAGCAAGGGGTTAGTAATATTTCGTTCTCTTGGTTTATCCCAATCTATTTTGCCACTGTGGGATTACAATTGGACCTTGTTAGACATTTTAACCCCCTCTTCTTCCTTGCCTATTTCTTGTTCGCCACCTTAACTCAAACATTAGCCGTTTATATCACCTCACGTACAATCAAACAAGATCGATTAACCAGTTTTAACTTAGGCGTGGCGATTAATGACCGCGGCGGCCCCGGAATCGTCCTTTCTTCCGTTGCCTATGCCGCAGGTATTATTAATCAAGAGTTTTTCGCTATCCTTGTCATGTTAGCGCTTATTACTTCCTGGATTCCTGGAACTTGGCTTCGGATAGTGGTTAAAAAGAAATGGAGACTTATGCCTGGGGATGAAAATGTCACTCCACAGCCAAGAGATGATGGAAAAATTAAATCGATTAATCAATCTGTATAAAATAGGCACAGTCCCCAGCCCTTTACAACAGCGGAGGACTGTCCCTTTATTTAGTTCATTACCCATTTATCCTTCAAGAATAAAATCCTGCCGACAATAAACAGAAGGATCATGCAGACTAGGTTGCTGGCGATGGTGATTACGATATGTTCGTAGTCAATGATGCCGAAAACTAGTTCTTTCAGTAGACTGAACAGGTTCATGATTGGTATAGCAAAGTGCTGAAAGGATAATTCGTTAATTCCGATACTTGAGAGAATCATCGTCGGAAACATGGCTAACATCATAACCGGCGTGCTATAACTTTGAGATTCCTTTACTGTCTTGCCAAGAATACTTGTGAGCATGAGAAGCGATGCGGTGAACATAGCATAAACGATCGCGACTAACACAGCTAACGCAATAATAACGGCAGCATTATCACCGAATGAAACGGCCTTTTTTAGATTTTCTGTCAGTAAATTAATCTCTAATGCGACAACGAGTAAGGTGATAATCCCCGTAACCGACCCAACCGTAGCAATTGTCAGCCATTTCGAGAACAGCAAGGTTGAACGCTTTACCGGCGTCATTAATAAAGCTTCCATCGTCTTCTTCTCTTTTTCACCGGCAAATAAATCGGAAGCAGCCGGACTTGAGCCAACCCCGATAGCTATGGCTAGAATTAACGGAATCAACATCGCAATTAAGTTGGCATTCGGATTTTGATCCGAAATTTCTTTTTGCTCAATGATAATGGGCTCAACTATGCTTGGATCTGTTCCTTTTGCTTGCATTCGTTTTGAAATAATGGATTTCTCGTAAACACCGAGTGCATTTTGCACAATATTCTTCAAATTAGACGATTTTTGGCTGAAGGAGTCACCAATAATTGTGACAGTCGCCTTTTCCCCGTTTTCGATCGTCCTACTGAAATTAGGATCCAAGATTAGGGCGGCTTGGACTTTCCCATCCTGCAGCGTTTTTCCCGGATTAGCCGACTGAACGAGTTCAATATTCTTAAAACTAGTAATAATCCCTGCAAGTTCACGATCAAACGATTCATTCACTGCAAGCTTATAGCTTTCCCCTTCGCCATCAGAGATCATTTTCTCATAGAAAAAAGTTAATCCGGTCATCATGATTACCGGCAAGAGCACGGTCAGCAATAATGTCCGACGGTCACGGAAGCAGTCTTTTATTTCTTTTAAATAGATTTTAAGAAGCATAGTGTTCGTTCCCCCTTACAAGCTTGCTCATGAAAATATAATTCAAATCGCGGCTGCCCTCTGACTTGTACAGTGACTCAAGATTGCCGTGATAGACAAGTTCACCTTTATGCATCATCGCTACAGAGTCGCACAAAAGTGAAACTTCCTCCATAATATGGCTTGAAAAAATAATTGTTTTTCCATCACGCTTTAGCTGATGTACAAGCTGGCGGAACACATTGGAGGATGTGATATCTAACCCGGTTGTCGGTTCATCAAAGAGAATTATCTCCGGATTATGGATCAGTGTTCTCGCAATTGCCACCTTTTGACGCATTCCTTTTGAGAAGCCGCCCACTTTCCGGTTCAAATAATCACGCATCCCGAACATCCTTGACAGGTCATCAATACGCACCTTCGTTTCATGCTTACTTAATCCATACAGCGCTGCAAAATATTCTAGGTTTTCTCTGGCGGTCAAGCGATCATATAGCCCCGTTTCGCCGCCAAACAATACGCCGATTCTTTTTTTCACTTCATTTCCATTCTTGATCGTGTCATAGCCGGCAACGGTTACCGTCCCCTCTGTCGGCGTCAGCAGCGTGGCAACCGTGCGAAGCAGCGTCGTTTTGCCAGCGCCGTTTTCTCCAAGCAGACCGACCACCTGTCCTTCTTTTACTGAAAAAGAAACATGCTTCAATGCCGTGACAAAATTCTTTTTATCTTGAAATTTCTTCGTAACCTCATGAATTTCAATCATTTCATTCCACCCTATCTGTTTTGTTTCTTGATGTCATCATACAAATAATCTGAAGGGAAATCTGCACTTATGTCGCGAATCGTCCATTTCCTGTCGCGAAAATGCCAAATTTCACCTTAAAGATGGTAAAATAAGAAAAGCGGAAGCGCCCTGGTCAGCGGCGTATGGCCTGGAGCGATCCAACTGAGATAAAGGAAACACGAAGAGCCGGAGGCGATTCGATGTTGACTTATCGTAGGGAGGAGAGCGAAGGACACTAGCCGCTAGGGCGCTGAAGCTGGACAATTCTCAAAGTCGAAATGCTATCTTATCTCTTTAAAAAAGTGAAATTCAGGATGGTTAAAGGTGTGGCTGAAAATGATGAAGATTGGTCTTGTCGACGATCGATTTATTGATTTAGATAAACTAAATGGGATTGTCGCTGGAATTCCCGATGTAGAAATTGTTTTCTCGACGACCTCTGCAGAAGAAGCGTATGAGCATATCAAAAAAGAATCTATTGATCTATTAATTGCCGATATAGAAATGCCTAGTTTATCTGGTTACGAGCTGGCAGATATAATTCATTCTCACGCCCTTAGTATTTCAGTGATCTTTGTGACAGCAAACAGCGGCTACGCCGTACATGCCTTTGAATTGAATGTCCATGATTACATCATGAAGCCTTATCCGAAAGACCGTTTAATCAAATCAATTGAACGGCTGAAGGAAAAGACAAGGTCAGCTGAGATTGCCGGCAGGCTTTATTTAAAACAAAAAAACGATATTCATATCATTCAGAAGAAGGATATTATTTTTATTGAAAGATCCGGGCGCTCCTCCACAATTTATACAAAGTCCGAAGCGATAAAAACCTATCAAACTCTTAACGAATTAGAGGGCGAACTAAGAGAACGGGATTTTATCCGCTCGCACCGATCGTTCATTATCAATATCCATCATGTGAAAAACTTTTCCCTCTATGCGAAGAATTCCTATATCGTCACGTTTGAAGGAATTGAGGAACAGGCGATGATTACGAAGGAAAAGGTAGACTTTTTACAAGAAAATTATTTTTAAGGGCGGGAAAAGCATTTGAAGTCGGCCGTATTATATTGGGTGGCATTAGCGATTTTGGGCATGGTACATCTTCAGCGGCTCACGCAAATACTGCCATGGAACATTCCATTCTATTTAACTGGTTTACTCGTAGTCGGGATTATCTATTATTTTTATAAAAAAAGCATTATTCACATTACTATTTTAGGAATAAAGTGGAACTCCCTGTTATTTGGCCTGCAGCTGCTGCTTGTAGTGATTTATACTGCCTTGAAACCTTCGTGGGTCTATCTCATGCTGTTGATTCTCTCTATCGGGATTGAATACGCAAGGGTTTCCGGTGCACGAAAGCTGGCTGCATTAACCCAAGAGAATCATCTTTTTAAGGAACAAACAGCCCATTTTAATGAAACATTTCGCATGGTCCGCAGTGAACGGCATGATTTTCTTAAACATGTCTCCGCCATCCACTTTATGCTTGAAACCGGAAAACACGGTGAGGCAAAAGCATATCTAGACGAGTTAGTTGACGGTTATGAAGAAACGAATCTTTCCATTAAAGGGGAACGGGGAATTGTTGCAGGGGTCTTGCATCAAATGTATCGGCGTGCCAAAACAGCAGGAATGTCAGTTGTCTATGACTTCGACCTGCCGCTATCGACATTACCACTCTCTGATACCGTCATGGTTAAACTGCTTGGAAATCTGTTATCAAATAGTATCGATGCTTGTGAAGACTGGCAAAGAGAACATAAGCAACAGGCTGTGATTACACTGCAATTTTATAAAAGAAGCGGTTTGTATTTGCTCATTTGTAAAAATAACAGCCTGGCCATTCCCACTGATATAGTAGACGGGTTATTCCATTCCTATGGGAAAACGACAAAAGGTAACGGACATGAGGGACTTGGGACAAAGGTGATTCAAGATATTGTCGATGACCACCAAGGCTATCTAGATTTTGTCTATAAAGACGAGGAATTCACTTTAAAAATAAAATTCCCAGCAATCCAATAGAAAGAATTTCTTGTAAAGGTGCTCAAAAAAGATTAATTGTGACCATTGCGAAGAAAAAAGGGCTCCGGCGGGTATAAAAAAGGAACTGGCATGAAGAATATTCTTATCTTCTTCATGCAGGTGGGTCTTCCTGCAATTTTTTATTTCGCCTGCACAGTTTTCGCTGGGATCGATGAAAGTTTAACCGTTAAAGGAAAGGCCACCAGCAGTAAACAAATGATAAAGCCAATGACGCCGCCCCAGCCGTAATTCGCCCAAAAAAAGCCGCCGACGGTACCTGCTACGCTCGAACCCGAGTAATAAAAAAACAAATAAAGTGATGATGCTTGTGCCTTTGCTGTATGTGCTCTTCTCCCTACCCAGCTCGAAGCGATAGAATGAGCGCCAAAAAAGCCAAAGGTAAAAATTGCGATGCCGATAATTTTTATCACAAGCGGCTCAACAAGAGTCAATGCCGCTCCGACAACCATAATAACCAGGCCAAACCATAACACCTTCCGGCGGCCAAGCGTATCAGACAGCCGCCCCATCCACGTAGAACTAAAGGTGCCCGTTAAATAAACGATGAAAATCCAGCCAACAATCGTCTGGCTCAATTGATACGGTGGCGCCATCAATTCAAAGCCAATATAGTTATACAACGTGACAAAGCTTCCCATTAAAATAAAAGCAATTGAAAATAAACATATTAATGCCGGGTCTTTTAAATGATCCACCAGGGATTTGACTAATGACTTTAGTTTTAAAGGCTTCGGTGTAAAATATTTGGAGTGCGGCAAATGAAACCAAAACCATAAGCTAAGCACTAAGCTAATCACTCCGATACTCCCCATGGCGATCCGCCAAGAAAAAAAATCCGTAACGGAGCCGGTAATAATTCTTCCTGCCATGCCGCCGATGGAATTTCCACTAATATAAATCCCCATGGCAACACCCAGACTTTTTGGATCGACTTCTTCACCCAAATAGGCCATAGCGATGGCTGGCAGCCCCGCAAGAAAGATGCCCTGCATCACGCGAAAGCCGATTAAGGACCCAAAGGTGGAACTAAAGGCAGTAATGATGACAATGAGAGAGGATAGGATTAAGGAAGCAGCCATAATCGGTTTCCTTCCCCACGCTTCAGATAATGAACTGGTAAACAGCATGGCCACCGCAAGTGCGAATGTCGTTACTGACAATGTCAGACTTCCCGTTGCCGCTGTAACATGAAACTCTTTTGTGAAAATCGGCATTAACGGCTGAACATCATAAAGAATCGAAAATGTTATAAATCCCCCGGCAAAGAGGGCAAAGTTGGCTTTACGAAAAGCAGTAGTTCCCTGTTTCAGCTTACTCAACGAAAAAACCTTCTCTCTACTTTTTTACACTTTTCACTGTACTCCTCCAATGTGAAAAATTCAAATAAGGACGGTTCCCATGCTTCCATAATGGAAACAGAGAACCGTCCGAACCGTCCCTGTGCTTACTTAACTGTAAACGTCGCTTCAGCAACAGCATCGTAGCCGCTGCCATAGAAATAAACGAGTTTATAGGTTCCGCCTTCTTTATTTCCTGGCTTTTCATTTACTTCATAAAGACCAATCCAGTCACTGTTTGGAACTCTCACGTTTTCCCCAACACCTTCAAGGAGTTATCACTTTCATTTGCAAATGCATAAAGTGCATAAAATTAATCAGAATTTTTATAAAAGTCTATAAAATATCTTGACAGTTTCCTTATGGTTCGTTATTATTTATTCCTATAAAACATATCGGGATTATCAAATTAGGACCAAAGATAAACTAACAGGTTACAAGGAGGGTCATCGTGCTTAACATATTCGTAAAAACAGAAATTCAAAAGACATGGTTACAAAAATTGCGTGAGAAAGAAGAAAAATTTAAAAATAAGTCGGCGGAAATTGACGAATTGGCTATTTTTCCGAAAGAAAATATTCAAGATTTAGTTGAGATTGGCTATTCAAGTATTACTCTTCCAACGGCATTCGGCGGAGAAGGATTAAAAGTCTATGATATGGTACTCCTTCAAGAGACACTGGCAAGCTTTGATGGAACCACTGCACTTTCGATTGGCTGGAATCTCGGTGTAGTCGGCGAGCTCTTTGAAACAAAACTTTGGGAACAGGAGAAATTGGACTATTTTGCAACAGAAATTCTTAACGGTGCCTTAGTGAATCGGGCCGTTAGTGAAGCGCAAACAGGGAGCCCAACTAGAGGCGGACGTCCTGGAACAACTGCAATCAAAAAAGATGGTGCATGGGTGCTGACAGGGCGGAAAACATTTACCACCATGTCTCCAGTACTAACTTATTTTCTAACATCTGCCTGGATTGAAGAAAAGCAAAAGGTGGGATTCTTTCTCCTGCATAAGGATTTAGACGGACTATCCATTGAAGAGACATGGGATGTTATTGCCATGAGAGGCACAGGAAGCCACGATCTCGTTCTCAATCATGTTACGGTCGATGATTCCATGCTTGTTGAACTACCGTCCATGCCTAGCGGCGGCAAAATAAACGGCTGGATCCTGCACATTCCTGCCTGTTATCTTGGCATTGCACAGGCGGCACGTGATTACGCTGTCCATTTTGCCAATCATCATGCTCCCAATAGTTTAAACGGACCGATCAGCCAATTACCTAATGTTCAACAGCTGTTAGGGGAAATTGATTTAGAATTAATTAGAGCCAGACATCTAATCTATAGCGTGGCAGCGGCATATGATGATGAATCGCGCCGAGATTACCTCGAAAATGAACTTGGTGTTGTCAAACACACGGTTACGAATTCGGCTATTACCATTGTTGATAAAGCCATGAGGATTGTCGGAGCAAAAAGCCTGCAGCGCAGCAATCCCCTGCAGCGGTATTACCGAGACGTAAGGGCAGGTCTGCACAATCCACCAATGGATGATATGACAATTAAAAAATTAGCACTTTCAGCCATTGAACAAGAAAAAATGACATCAGCTGAGAAGTTTTAGAGTAGGAGTCTTATCCATTCCTACTTCTTAAAACTTTGACAGTTTTTTTACTCTAAATCCAACTATTTTCATACGAAAACTTAAAATAAAAATTTTTATATAAAAGGAGATTGGTATCATGAAAAATAGAAAGTTATTAAATGTAATCGTGACAGCATTATCGCTGTTCGTTCTGTTAGCAGGATGCGGGACCAGTTCTACCTCTGGTGAATCCTCTAACGAAAAAAATACTACTTCAAAGGTAAGAAAGGTGAAGATCGCTTATGACCAAGCTTCAAAGCCCATTTCCTATATCGACGACAAAGGAAATCCAACTGGATATGATGTTGAAGTAATGAAGTTGGTCGATAAATTACTGCCTGAATACGAATTTGAATTCGTGGGAACA